>OWIQ01000396.1_pt1 | contig 25456 bp, 20 predicted proteins | sample 1732701 | NCBI WGS metagenome assembly OWIQ01 (sample SAMN05065744, study PRJEB22554) | human gut metagenome | biome: ENVO:2100002; feature: ENVO:00000062; material: ENVO:00002003 | host: Homo sapiens | place: USA
TTCAAAGGTACATACTTTTTAGTTATCCTAAACACAGGGTTTTCCCCCTGACCCGCGGTGAGCAGGGAGATGTCACTGAGTGACAGAGGGGTACGACACCGCGAGGCCTGGAGCTCGCACAAAAAAAGTCCGTAGTTGGCGACAACTACGGACTTTTTTCCGTGCGAGCGAAGGGACTCGAACCCATACGCACTAGGCACCAGATCCTAAGTCTGGCTTGGCTACCAATTACAACACGCTCGCAATTCCCTCCGGAAGGCTCATAACATGAAGCCCATCGCTGAAATTGGCCTAGTTGGAAGCTGCCGCATTCTGTGTCCGAAAGGACTACAAATCTAATACATTTTTTTCAATTCCTAAAATTCCGGCCGATATTTCGAATAATTTGCAGATATTTGCCGACAAAACGAATGGGAATGGAGAACTGGAGAGAGAAACTAGGCGCAGTTCGTGACGCCAACAACGCGGCGGCATGGACAATAGCGGAATATATAGACGAAACACCTACGGCGATAACCGACTCATTGATACACGATGCGGACCCGGACGGGGAACTGCCGGAAGAAACATTGTATGCAGCCTTCATGGCCGGATTCGCAGGAGTACCGGAGTACGACCGCATCATACCGGACTATCTCACTGAAGCGGTACACAGGCTGGACATCGCCGATTACATTGACAATCCATATCTGAAAACCATCCGGTTTCCGGACGCGGCGACAAGACATTGGCGATTCACACACTATACATACAAACCATACGAAGCATTCATCTGCAATGACATACGCATGGAACCGGACCTCCGCGAAATCCCGCAGGCAGGCTATTTCAGGGAAAGGTTCCGCTACCCTGCCGTGGAACAGGACGGAAGGGAATGGATGGCAGTCAAGCCCAGCGAAATCGAAACGATGCGAGGCGCCATCGACATTGCCGAAGGGAAAGTCGTGACCCTCGGCCTTGGACTCGGCTACTTCGCATTCATGGCATCATCGAAACAGGAGGTGGAATCCGTCGACATCGTGGAACGGGACGAAGAAGTCATTGACCTTTTCAGCAGACATATCCTGCCGCAATTCCCGGAACGCGACAAAATCAGGATAATCAGAAGCGACGCATTCGACTTCATGCACCACGAGATGGAATGCTACAGCTACGACCACGCCTTTGTCGACCTATGGCACGACACCGCGGACGGACTGGAACTGTACCTGAAAGCAAAGAAGGAAGAAAACTACCTGAAAGCCAAAGGAATAGAGACAATGTTCTCCTACTGGGTCGAAGAATCATTGCTGTCGGCATACCGCTGGACCATATTCGATGAAATCATCGCGGAATGCGGCACCGAAGCGGACGCCATCGAAAAATTGTCCGACAAGGCATTGAAAATCAGACTTCAAGGATTGGCCTAAACCTATTCCTCTTCCGAAGGCATATTCCCCGCATAATCACGCCACTTGTTTATAAGGGCCTGCATATCAGCAGGAAGCGGAGAATCGAACCTTATGAACTCCCTGGTGCGAGGATGCACGAACCCAAGAGTCTTGGCATGAAGAGCCTGACGCGGACACAATTCGAAACAATTCCGGATGAACTGCTTGTACTTCGCATAGATGGTCCCCTTACGGATTTCCGACCCGCCATATCTCTCATCATTGAAAAGCGGATGGCCGATATGGTTCATGTGGACACGGATCTGATGGGTACGGCCTGTCTCCAGACGGCACTCCACCACGGTCACATAGCCGAAACGCTCAATCACCCTGTAATGGGTAACCGCATGCTTGCCCTTGTCCCCCTCCGGATAAACCTTGAAACGCAGACGGTCGTTGGGGTCCCTGCCGATATTGCCGACAATCGTTCCCTCATCCTCTTTCAGGTTTCCCCAGACCACCGCAACATACTTTCTCTCAATGGTATGGCGGAAAAACTGCCCGGCCAGGTCCAGCTGCGACTCGTCATTCTTCGCCACCACCAGCAAGCCCGAAGTATCCATGTCAATGCGATGGACCAGCACTCCCATGCGCTCGTCCTTCGCGTCAGGTCCCTGTGTGATTCCAAGGTGATAGGAAAGGGCATTTATCAATGTTCCTTCGAAATGACCGTGACCGGGATGCACCACCATGCCGGCAGGCTTGTTCACGACCAGAAGGTCATCATCTTCGTATACTATGTCAAGCGGAATGTTCTCCGGGAGCACCTCGAAACCACGCCTCTCGTAAGGCATGACGAAACGTATCACGTCACCCGGACGCACTATCAGATTCGCTTTCGCCGGCTTGTCATTGACCTTTACGTAACCGTTCTTTATCGCAAGCTGCACGCGGTGGCGGGACGTGTCCATCAGATGGCACGCCATATACTTGTCCACACGGAGAGGCATCTGCCCCTTGTCCACATTGAGCCTGAAATGCTCGAACATCCCCTGCTCATCCTCTTCCGAAGCACTTTCCTCCCCTTCTTCGACGATAAGCCCATCTACCGCAGACTCTTCCTCCACGGGAAACATCAATTCCTGATCCATTACTTTTTGCTGTCTGGTGATGAAAGATACAGAGTGACTTCAGAACCCATAGTAACAGACATTTCACCCGCTGACGGAGTCTGTTTATATACTATGGCATCCAAAGAATCACTGTATGTGCGGATGCTCTTGTCAAATCTGAGCCTTGCGACATTGAGGGAATTGTCATGGACGGCATCCACGGCCCTCATGTACTTCATTCCTGTAACATCCGGCACATATGTCTGGTTGTCAGCACCCAAACCGACTACCAAGTCAATCTCAGAGCCGCTGTCCACTGCTTTTCCAGGAGCGATTCCACGTCCCCTGTACAACTGTTTGAGGACATTGTTCGTCGCCATATCGTCGACATAGCGGAGCCTGCCGAGAACCAAGCCCTTGGACATCAGTTCAGCCTTGGCCTGGCGCATTGAAAATCCTACGAGATCCGGCATGGTAACCCTCTTGGGAACTACCGAATTGATGGTCAGCTTGATCTGCCTGCCGAGCTTCACCCTGCTGCCGGCCTTCGGGAACTGCGCGAAAACAAGGCCGCGTCCCATTTTCCTCACATAGACAGAGTCCGTTACAATGATCCTGATGCCTGATTCCGCAGCGATATGCCCGGCATCAGCCACACTCATATTGGCAAAATCAGGAACCTCAATTTCCTGTCCGTGATGTGTACCTATCTTGAGAAGGAAATTGCTTGCAAACACCAATGCAAGTACAGCAATGGCAGCTATCAGAAGGTTCTTTACAAACCAGTTCGAAAAAAATCCTTTAAAATCCATCTTTGCAGCGTCTATTATGCGTGACCGAATATAACCTCCATAATGCCCTCAGTCAGAAGCGCAATACCTATTATAGTCACTATTATACCCGTTATCCTGTTGATCCACAATATCGTACCCAACTTGAAATTCCGTCTCATCCGGCTGAAAATCCATGAGAAGAAGAACCAGTACAATGCGGAGCCGGCGCTCAATGCCAGAAGTATCGGAGCTACCCTGAAATCATGGGGTTCCAGTTCAATGCCGAAGAACGCGAAAAGAGCAAAAATCACAAGTATCGCCCCCGGATTGGAGATTCCCATGATGACTGCCTGGAAAAAGTCCTTCAGCGAATATGACGGTGTGGAATCTTCCTGTTTCATCTTGCGGAAAGGGTCCTTGAGCGCAAGGCTGCAACCGAGAAGCGTAACGATGATTCCGCCTCCTACCATTATAAGGGTGCTGTAGTCTTTCATGAACGCCTCGGCAATCGCCAATGCAAATATGGCGATCACGGCAAACAGCGTATCCACGAGACAAGCCCCCAGACCGGCCAGAAAGCCTGATTTATGCCCTTCACTGAGTGATTTCTGTATAACGAGGATAGCAATCGGCCCCAATGGGACAGATGCACAGATTCCTATTATGAATCCCTTTAGAATATCTAGCAGCATACTGAATCAATCTAGCACCAAACATGCAAAGATAATAATTAAATTCATATCTTTGCCGAATGCTTTCAGTATATGACAACGAAAGCGCATTGAAATCATGAAAAATCAGAAAGTTCTTCTATCGATACTCGTACTTCTTTTCGTCGTACTGATGTCCGTACCATATCTGGTTCCGCATACAGGAGCATTGGCATTGTTCGGCCTCGTTCCGCTTCTCTGCATGGAGCGCATCGCAACATTGTCCGGAATGAAACGTGTCTGGATATGGCATTACACCGCATTTCTCCTGTGGAACGCTGTCACGACGTTCTGGGTATGCAACGCCACGATCGGCGGCGGAATCTTCGCATGTGTGGCCAATGCCTTTCAGATGTCATTGATATTCGGAACTTTCCGCTGGAGCCGCAGGGTGCTGAAAGGGTCATTGCCATACATTTTCCTGGCTATGCTGTGGATTGCGTGGGAGAAATATTATCTGAGCGTGGCGCAGATTTCCTGGCCGTGGCTGGTACTCGGAAACGCATTTGCCGGCACCGTCTCGCTCGCCCAATGGTACGAATATCTCGGCACGCTAGGCGGTTCGCTATGGATCTGGGCATGCAATCTGGGGCTGTTCGGGATAATGGTTTCTCTCTCCGACGGCAGCTGGTACAGGTTCAACGCCAAGGCAAAATCCGCAGCCGCAAGTTCATACGCCATAGTCCTGCTTGCGCCGGCAATAGTTTCAATGTCAATGTATTACTCTTATAAAGAGGATACCGCGCGCAAACTGGATGTCGCCATAATGCAGCCGAACATTGACCCTTACCATAAATTCCAGGCATTGACCCAGGATGAGCAGAACGCGATTCTGCAGGGGCAGATGGAATCGGTTCTGAAGAACCGCAATGCCGGGGATACGAGCATGCTGCTCATCCTCGCTCCGGAGACTTTCACCGGCGGCGTAGTGACAAATGATGTGGGCAGAAGCCGCACATATCGCAGATTCAGAAGCTATCTGTCTGATCATCAGGACGTGAATTTACTGTTCGGCGCATCCTCATACAGTTATTTGTTCTCCGACAATGCACCTTCGGCAACGGCCCGCAACGTGGGCGAGAACCAATGGGTGGAGTCGCACAATTCAGCATTGATAATAGACGGCAAGGACAATGCCGAAATTTATCACAAGTCCAAGCTGGTCGTAGGTGTGGAAATGACACCGTACCCGGCATTTTTCTGCAAGATCGACAATCTGCTTGGCGGCGTGATGGGAAGATGCATCGGCCAGGATGAAGTTTCGCTGCTGCATTGCGTCGCCAGCGACAGCACCGGACACATCACCAAAAGTATTCCGCTCGGATGCGCAATCTGTTATGAATCAGTGTATCCCGAGCATTGCGCCGAATATGTGAGGGCGGGCGCGGAAGCATTGGTCGTAATCACGAATGACGCCTGGTGGGGAGATACGCCGGGGTACCGCCAGCACTTGAGATATTCGTCGCTGCGTGCCATCGAGACACGAAGAGACATTGCAAGGAGCGCCAACACTGGAATTTCGGCATTCATAAACCAGCGCGGCGACATCATCTCACACACGGCATGGTGGGAGCCGGCCGTACTGACAGGCAGCGTAAATCTCAATGATTCAGAGACTTTCTTCGTCCGTCAGGGCGACATCATAGGGCGCATGTGCGCATTCTTCTCGATTCTGCTTCTTCTGGGTGTGGTAGTGCGTGCCAGAATCACGCGCCAAGAATAGAAGATATGGAGACCGGGGACGTGCGGCGCAATGTCAGACATGCCCAGCCGTCACGTTCTCTTTCACAAACGAGTTCCAGGCCATACTTCACGGCTTCCGCCATAATAGCCTCAACGTCAGTCGTATAGAAACCGCTCAACATCAGCAGTCCGCCGGCTTTCAATGAGCCTGCATATGTGCGCAAATCCATGATGATGATGTTCCTGTGGATATTTGCCAGGAGGACATTGTACTTTCCCATCTGAAGGAGGGAGGCATCCCCGCAATAGGTTTCGACCTTACGTCCGACGCGGTTCAGACGGGCATTGTCATAGGCAGACTGAGCTGCAACTGCGTCAATATCAATGCCGTACACCTTGGCAGCTCCCATTTTGGATGCAAGGATGGCGAGCAATGCCGTGCCGCAGCCCATGTCCATCACGACATTGTTACGGATAAGGTCGGCATTGTCCAGCATCGACTGCATCATCATGTAGGTCGTTTCGTGGTGTCCGGTCCCGAACGCCATTTCAGGGCGCAGGCGGATGTTGTAACGGGTAGATGGCGTCGTCTTGTCTTCAGCTTGCTTTATCGTCACCTTACCGTCGACGACTATCGGCTGGAAAGTGCTCTCCCACTGCATGTTCCAGTTGTGGAACGGCACAGGGAGTGCTTCGAAAGATGTCTTGAACGGCAATCCGGAGAGCACGGCTTTCAGGGCCTGCCTGTCGAATTGCGGTTTCTGGATATAGCATTTCACCACGTTGTCTTCCGTCAAGAAAGAGTCATACGGCAAGTCGGAGACCATCGCCTCCAATATTTCCGCGTTCTCGTCCGTAAAAGGATCAATATTAACTTTAACTTCTATATAATCGCTGCTGTCCATCTACTCAAAATATAATGTGTATATTATTCAAATATCAGTTCCTGTTTCCGCGGGTTACTGGCGCGAGTATGGCCCACGCGCGGGGGTGTTCGTTACCCTCTCCCTAAATCCCTCTCCTCGGGAGAGGGACTTACCAACGCCTGGCGGCTCCACTTGCTCAAAATTTTACATTGTTTCTTCGTTGACGAGGGCTTCGCCTCGCTTGGCGGCATTGCGGGCTTCGCGCTTGCGACGTTTCTCGGCCTGACGCTCCTCGCGGGTGGTACGGTTCTGCTTGCGATTGTCAATGTACTGCTGCATCTTGGAACCGGTTTCCTCCTCAGTCTCAACCACTTCCGGAATCACTGCCAGCGAATCCATACGTGCGTTCAACATTGAATCCACAGGCGTATCATACGAAATCTGGAGAGAATCCAGCATCTTCATCTTGCCGCTGTCAAGCGAATCCAGCTTGATATCCGGGTCGTAGCCCATGGACTTCTTGTTCGCTTCTATGGTATTCTTCATCGACTCGTTCTGACGCACCGCCAGATCCACACCCTTGGTAAAGATATTGTGTATCGAGCTGACAAGATTCATCTGCAAGGTATCTATCTGGGCAGTAAATACAGGGACATTGGTACTCTTGTATTTGGCCTTTCCTATACGGTACTTCCAATCGTCGAAACTGCCGAAGATATTGATGCCGAACCTGAACGGAATCGGCGATTTCAGCACGGAAACATGGTATTTGAATGTCTGGTCGAAATTCTGCATACCGCTCATTGCCAATGTATAACGGTCGATTTTCAGCACAAACGGGAAAATCTCCAGCTTGTTGTCGCTGATAAGTCCGCTCACGGACATGTCCGCCACCTTGCCGCTCTTCTTGTTCTTGAACATCAGCATCCGCGCCAATTTCTGGAATTCAGGACTTTCCTCCAGCACCACATTACGCCCACTTATCTTCATGATGCCGCTCATGGAAGGAGTGATGAAATTCATATTGGTATCCAATGAACTGGTCGCCGCCATCTCACAATCAAGCATTCCCTTGAATGAAGTCAGCATCGGCATGATGGTATCCACTGCCGGGAAGAGCTGCACTACCTTATCAGCAGTAATATCGGTGAGATTCAAGTCAAATCCAGCCTTGATATCCTTCTTGGTCTTGGTCGAATAGAAGCCTTCGAAGAAGATGTCACCCATATTCGATGTAGCCAAGGTGTTGGTCAGCTGGACGCAACGTTCCTTCATGGTCATATCCGACGCAAGCCAGGTAATCTTCAGGTCCGAATAATCTACCTCATTGGCTTCCAGAGAGATATCGGCAATCAGATTTGCCGGGACGACTACCAGCGCGTATGTGCTGTCCTGTGCCGCCGCTTCATGCGAAGCCGACAACGTGGCCAGATACTCGGCATCATCCATCGAAGAGTTATTGACCATCGCCTGCGGAGTATATTTCGCGCCGGCACTGTAAGCCGTCAGCAATTCATTGGCATCAATCTTCTGCGACGTCAATTTCAAATCCAGTTTCAACGGCCCGTACCCCAGCAAAGCACGTCTCACACCGCTGAGGACTCCCCTTGCCGACAGGTCGGAATTACCAGGTTTCAATGTGAAGTTTTCCAGCTTCACAACGTCAGAATTAAATGTACCCTGCACATTTTCAATGACATTCTTGACAGGGAAATATGGGGTGATGACCATGCCGCTGTGTATGTCCAGACCGCCATTCATATCCCACTCTTTCAGGTACTTGGCCAGTGTCTCATTCAGTTTCAGGTCCAGATCTTTCTTCCGGAAATCCTTCTCTGCAATGAAATCCGGAACCGGACGTCCCGCCATCTTGGCACGGATCATCTTCCTGAACAATGAATCACGAGGTGTACCCGGATAGACTCTCTGCAATGAATCCAGCAGCATATTGCGTTTCTGGTTTCTTTCGAAGGCGGTCATACGTGCAGAGGCATTGAAATTCGCATCGCGGAAACCATAGCGGTTCACGCCTTCACGTGCGAACACACGGGAATTGGTGCTCGAAATGGACAATCTCGACTCCAGCGTTTTTCCCCTGACGGCATGTGAGAAATTGAAAATATTTTGCGAGCCTATCACACCGGCAAACAGGGAATCTGAGCCGTTGAACAGCAGCTTCCCGACGGAAAGCATTGCCATCAGCGGATGCTTTTCGCCCTTGCGTTCGCCGGAATTTATCTGCGCGGCATTCTGAGCCTCGGCATTGACACCGGAAGCGCTCACCTTGATATCCTTCCCGTATGTCGCGAACAAAGAGTCCACCTTGGCCGTAAGCGCCAGTATCTCAGTACCTTTCGGAATGCTTCCGTCAATCTTGTTCCTGATGGTCTTGATGCCTATTTCAGGACCGCCTATCCAGGTGTCCAATGTGTCCGCCTGTGATTTGAACACCACATTGCGGCTCCGCACATATCCGTCCAGTTTGGCCTTGTAGAAACTGTACGGATTCATCTGGGACATCCTGATTTTTCCGGTGAGAATGGCATCCAGTTCTCCGGACACGCTATAACCGCAAGTGTCAGGCAGGAAAGCCATCATCTCGTCCAATGAAGCATAGGCAATGCCTTCCACATTCACGAGCGGGTCATCACCTGCGGCATCGGACACCGTTCCGGTCACGTCCAGATCAAGGCCGCCGAAACTCATCGACATATTGTCAATGCTGACGTCCAGGCGTCCTGCATTGTCCGTCATCGCATTGATATCCAATGACATGCTTCCATCAGGAATACCTGGATATTTCACATTGGCCTTAGGCATGACCAGTTCGGCAATCAACTGCGGAAGCGATTCCCGGGCCGGATTATAGTAGCCGTCACACAATGCCGTAAGTGTTATTTTCGCATCGGTGTCCAAATCCGTGGCTTCCGGGAAGAAATTCTTTCCGAAGTACTGGATCAGGTCTTCCACGCGGCATTCATTGACGGAAATTTCTGATTTGATATAGGTGCTGTCAGCATAAAATGTAGCGCGGCCGTTTCCGGTCATTGAAATGGCGGCCACATCCGCCTCGAAGTCATGCAGAGTCACGTCCGGAACCTTTCCGCCCGCGATGCTTGCATGGCCTTTCAATCCGAACGGCAGCATCACTCTGCCATAATCGCTCATACCGAGAAAGGCCTTGGCCCCGGCGTCGAATGCTATCATTTCATCCTTTTCATGGATACGGAGATGGTCCATGGCAAGCGCAACCGTGTCCGCCGGAAGACGTCCGGAAACGAACATCGTGTCAATCTCCAGTCCAAGTTTGTTCGCAGATGCGGACGCATTGGTAAGTTTTCCATGGAAATGCATCTGTTTCATGAATATGGCGGCATAAACCGTATCCTGGCAATCCGTATAAACAATCTTCGGGGCTCCCGTAAGGCAGATTTTGTTCACTGTTATCGTCGGCAATGACAGGGCTGCGGTATCTCCGTTGTCTTCAGTCGCAGATGTCTTCAGCACGTTCCAGTTGGCATTGCCGTCGCCATAGCTATGTGCGAAAAAATGCGGCTTGTCCAAGCTCGCCTCGTGGATGCGCACCCTGCCGACAAGGGCTGAAAGATAGTTTACCGACAATGTCATTTTCCTCACAGCAGCCAGCGTATCAACGGTTTCCGATCTTCCTGCATGGCGAAGAATACCATCTGCTCCGACGGAATCATATCTGGAATATCTGTCATGCGGATAGGTCACTATGAAGTCATTGACCTCAATGTTCAGGTTCGGGAAACTCTTGAGCACGGATGCCGAAATGTTTCCTATGTGGACATCGGCATCGACGTATTGGGGGATATATTTGTCGGCCATCCGCATCAGGAATGCCGGATTCACCACGATATGCATCACTATCAGGAACGCCGCCCAAATTCCGGCGATTATTCCCAATGTTATTTTCAGCCAACGGAAACGCTTGTGTTTCAGTGGTTTCTTTTCGATATCCTCTTTCTTGTCCATGTCTTCTGAATCAAAAATCCTTATCAACGTGCGGAAATTCCGCAAAGTCTACAAATGTACAAATATAATAAAAAAAGGACCGAAACCATAATGGCCGGTCCTTGGATATATCTGTTTCAGATATAAGATTCTGTGCCAAGCTTACTGCTCGTCCTCAAGCTGCAGATGCTGTACGTAGATAGCCTTCTGAAGCTGCTCTCTTTTCCTGACAGATGGCTTTACAAAGTTCTTTCTCGCACGAAGTTCGCGGATAGCACCTGTTTTCTCGAATTTTCTCTTGAATCTCTTGAGAGCCCTCTCGATGTTCTCACCTTCCTTAAGTGGTACAATAATCATATCTGAATCACCTCCTTTTGTTTACAAATCTACTGAATCCGAATGAGTTACATGTTTGTTTCCGGATTTAGCGGGTGCAAAGATACAACAATTATCCGGATTGGCAACATTTCGGAGCTCTTTTCTGCCAGAATTTTTCAGATTACCCCAAAACATCGGACATGAAAATCTTCATTCCGTCGGTCGCCTTGGCCTGGATATGGCGGACTCTGCGGTCACGTACATTGATTTCACCCGGATCGATCAGATACACAGGGGCATCAAGCGGCGCATACCTATAAAGGCCGGCTGCAGGATAGACGCTGAGCGACGTCCCGACAATCAGAAGGAGATCCGCTTCCGATACGATGTCAATCGCCTTTTCAATCTTAGGCACAGGCTCCCCGAACCATACTATATGAGGGCGCAACTGATGTCCGTTCGGGGCCTTGTCTCCCAGATGTATTTCCCCGTAACCGATGTCGAAGACGGTCTTTTCGGAAAAGCCGTCCTCCTCATTGCAGCAGTTTTCCGGCCTTACCTTGGTGAGTTCGCCATGGAGATGCAGGACATTGGAACTGCCTGCGCGTTCATGGAGATTGTCCACATTCTGCGTAATGACATTGACATTGAAATTATCCTGGAGCGAAGCGATGGCGCGGTGTGCGTCATTGGGCCTCACCCCTTCGAGCTCGCGCCTCCTTATATTGTAGAAGTCGAGCATCAGGCCCGGATTCTGGTACCAGCCCTCGATGGACGCGACTTGCTGCGGGTCGTAATTGTCCCAAAGCCCGCCATTGTCCCTGAACGTGCTGATTCCGCTTTCGGCGCTCACACCGGCGCCCGTCAAAACTACAAGCTTTTTCATTTTTCCTCCCCGAAATAAACTACACTGATATTCAGTAGCTTATATCACATTGATACAACTATGAATTATCTAAAGCATAGAAATACAAGATAATATAGCTATTTTGTTTCTTTATTGGATGTGTAATTTCCGTCCTTTGCAGAAGCCTCCTCATTCTCTTTATATTCTCTGAGCTCCTGCTCCACCATGTCAAGGCGTTTTTTCAGATCTTCTACAGAAGGAAGTTTGTCTTTTATTTTAATTCCTTCGTAAGTAGCCACACCCATAGGATTCTGTATGCTATCAAAAGCCCATTCAACTTTAGTTTGATCTTTTGACTTACAAAGCAGAAGGCCAATGGTAGGGTTATCTTCTGGTTGGCGAAGCAACTTATTGCATGCTGCTACATAAAAGTTCAACTTACCTGCAAATTCAGGCTTGAAATCTACCACTTTCAATTCAATAACAACATAGCAACGAAGACGAATATGATAAAAAAGCAAATCTGGGAAATATCCTTCATTGCCAACTACAAGTTCGGGCTGTCTGCCGACATAGGTAAATCCATTACCCAGTTCAAGCAAAAAGCGAGTTATGTCTTTTGCTATGGCATTCTCCAAATCTCGTTCATTGTATCCTCTCTCCAACATAAGAAAGTCAAGCCTGTATGGGTCTTTCAATACACTTGTTGCAAGTTGGCTTTGATATGTGGGCAGTTGAGAAGTAAAGTTAGTTATGGCTTTTCCTTGCTTGCCAAAATCACCATTGTCTATAACATCTTCCAATTCACGTTTGCTAAGCCCCTCATCTATTATGCGTGCCATATAGTAGAACGCTTCTTCTACGGATTTGCATTTTGACGTAAGCAGCAGGTGATGCTTCCAAGGAACGATCCCAAAGATTGGGAGCATGCCTCCTTCATCAACAATAGAGGAGATTCTATCCAGGGAAACAAATTCTGCACCTAGTTGGTGCAATTTTATAGGGTTCTGATTTTCAGTCATTTGTAATTTTGCACCTAGTTGGTGCAAAATTTCCTTATGATTGTTATCAGCCATATAAAACTCATACCACCCTTTCATATAATAAAGGTTACGAGCCGAGAAACCTTTCACATCAGGATAGGCTTCTCTAAGGTCAAGGCTAAGTTGATTGACAACCCCAGAACCCCATCTTGCCTCTGCTTGCTTTTGTACAATGTCGCGCCCCAAGAGCCAATTGAACTCCAAAGCTCCATAATTGGCTTGTAATGCCACACGACTGCGAACCGCTTGATAGCGACTTTTAATCTCTCGCAGCCATTCTATGTATTCGTTATCTCCATGAAAATTGTTGGAGATGACGAAGTGAGGTTTATTGTTATCTGTCATATTATTTTCTACACCTTAATGATTCGCTATTACACTTGATAATTGTCAACAGGCTTTCTAATGAGCAATTATCGTGCAGTCAGAAAGATAACGACACCCAAATTACTTCATATTCCGCAAATTACCAAACTTTTCCTACACTGTTTGAACTTGAGCCCGTGGCCGGCGACTGCGACAGGATATGTCGTGACGGATTTCAAGGGGCAGAGGTCCTGCTTCATATACTCTGAATGCTATTGCGACCGAGGACGCATGGAGCAGATGATTGCCGAACTCAAGAACGGACTCAAGGCCGACAGGATGTCCTGCAACAAGTTCTCCGCCAACCAGTTCGGACTCTATCTGCACTGCGCTGCATACGCCTTCGATTCTCACAGAAGGCTCCGATGCTGCTTTCGGGCACATCGAATGGCTTTTATCAGAAAAATCATGCAGTGCCAGGGAAATGCGGACCAATCGGACAGCTACTGCGAAGACAACGCGTGGTGGCTATGAATAGTGCAGGTTAACTCGTCCATCCTGTATAACTTTTCCGCAGAGCAGCGGATAGGAGTAGAGCAGCCTCTGGTTCTTGATGTGAAGATCTGGGGCTTTGCCGCAGGTAAAGGTAATGTAGTGTATGAAACGTTATTTCTTGAGGAATATGGATTTGATGATGTTAATAATCATTGATATGAACCCCCATAATCCACCTAATGAAGCAATCCCAGAGATTATTCTTGACCATATTGATGACCAATATTTATATAGCAATATCACGATTGCAGCTGAAGCGATACATACAATCATCCATATTACAATACGGCGATTTGTCTTTTGACGTTTCTGAACTGATTCGAGTTGAGCGGAGAGTTTTTCCAGTTCAGTTCTTGTCTGTTCATGTTCCTTTTTAGACCGTGTGTTTTCGTCTTCCAGAGACTTCAGCCGATCGGTCAGTTCGGAATTTTCTTTCTCGACCTGTCTCCTGCCATCTTGAGCCTTCTTTATCATTTGTGCATGCTCGGAGATACGGGCCTTTTCTTTTTCTACGATATCAATAGCTGCTTGCGCTGCAAGGCTCTTGTCTCTTATTGCGAGCTCGCTGATTTCAGCTATCCGTTTTGCTGACTGATGTGCGACCGATGATAGTAAAATCTGGTAATCTTCAGCTGTTATGCCTTCGATGGATGATATTGATGTGGCAAACTCTGCGATCAGTTCCTTACTTGCAATTTCTTCATGCAGGGTTGTCGCCATTAATTCTCTTAGTCCGACCTTTTTAACCGTGTCGCTAAGTTTTGCAGGGTCTTTAAGCCATAATAGGCTCGTCAGAGCATCAGGCATGGCTATTTCTGCGATTTTAGAGGCAGGAGTACGCTGCTTGTTGAACTGCAGAAGATCCCTGTTGGATGAAACAAACCAATATTGGCCTTTCTGATATGAACTTATATACCCTTTTCTCTTATCGCGAACATACATGTAGGCCGCAACATCGTGCAGCGCATTGCCTTTCTTTTTCCTCGTTTCTTGAAGAGCCTCGACATCGGGGCTTTTCGCGTATTTCGCAAGAAGGTGTTCGGGAATAGATTCTTTTTCAACATTCAGAGTTTCAAGTATATGCTCTTCAATCTTGGCCTGAATGCCGATTAGCCATGACTTTGATTTTTCTAACCTGATGCAAGCTTCATTGACAGTAGTGACAGGTGTCTTGGAATCATAGGTGTCAATGGCTGTAGAAATGATGTCGGCAATCTCGTCCAAAGTTACTGAGAGAACTTTTATTGTCCCGCCGGTGTTTCTGATCAGTTGCAGCAGTTCAAGTGCCGGTTTTGTATCCTCTTCTTTTTGCAAGTCAAGGGAGCGGAGAATGATAGGGGTATCAAGGTAGTATACCTCGTTGGATTCAAATGTCGCATCCAGTGAAATCTCTGATTCAAGAAAACTTGCCACGATTGTTCCAAGATAGAGCTGTTCTGCTATCCTGAAGAGTTCATCGTCGCATGCATTCAGGTATTCGAGAAATTGCACGTGCGGAAGATAAGACTCGTCAATCTCGTTCTTCTCGATATTTGATCCGCTTCTGAAGAACGATGCAACCTGGCGTTTGTTCTTGTCTAGAAAGTCAGCGAATTGTAAGGTCTCGCTATCTTCAATCTGTTCTTGACGCAGATAGTTAAGATATGATAGCTGTAGCTTTTCTACATCCCGCTGTCCTTTTTTATACTTGCTTTCCAAATCCATGAACGAGTAGTCGGAAAGCTGGAATGAATCTCCATGCTCAAAGACCTTGGCATTGTAACGAGCTGTCTGCTTCTTGGAAAGCGAATCAAGGACTGATGATATAAGCCTCCTTACAATGACTACCGGCACATTTAGACCATATTCTTCGCGAATAAGGTCCTGTATGTCTGAGGCTTTTCCTGCAGTATGCCCCTTCAGGCTATACAGGCTTAATGTCCGTTTGCAAATAGGGACATAGACATGATTATACAGGTCATTGTTGTTTTCTGTCAATGCTGCGAGAAAGCAATAACTTGTCAATCTTATATCGGTAGTCATAGTGTATGCTGGTGTTAATCAGTTATTTATCGAAGTATTCTTTTGATGTGTCGCGGAGGGCGTCGAAGATGGCGGCGTGTTCGATGTTCTTTTCTATGTGGACTGGGCCGAAGTTCTGCATGGCTGGAGGTGTTACTGCTGGGTTGGAGGATGGTTTACTACTACGGTGTCGGCGTGTTCGATGTTGGTGCCGATGCTGACGGGGCCGGTATTTATCATTGGACTGCCGATTGTGGCTGGAGATGTGATGCTGGTGAACAGGTCGTCGTTGCCGCCGTAGAGGAAGCGTCGGAGGATGCTGTCTATTTCGGAGTTGAGACGACGTGCAGGGATGGCCTGGCCTTTATAGGATTCTATAAATGTCTGCGCTTTTGCCCTGTCGATGCTTGCAACGAGGGCGTCGAAGCGTCCAAATTCGTTGATGTTGACAGCAGTCGGGTGTGCTTCGTAGAGTTCCCGCAGCTTGGCTTCATCGGCTCCAATTCCTGATGCGAAGCGGTGGATGCGGTCGTTGCGGTCTCGCTGCATGTACTCGTTAAGATAGGCGCGGAGGGTTTTGCCGGGGTCTGCTATGAGCTGGCCGCTCTGGATGTCCATCAGAATCTGATTGGCAAAGCGCTGCTCTATCTGATCGAGGGTTGCAAATGTCTTGTGAAGCTCACCGAGGGCGAGGTATATTGCGACTTCGTTTTCGTGGGTGTTGAGTGTGCGGAGGTATTTTTCGAAGCGTGACTGCATATAGTCGGCATCAATGCGGTCGGTGTTAATCTCTGTGAGGTAGGTGTCTATCTCATACGGAAGATCAACATCGATAGTTTCGCCTCCAGGTGCCGCGCCGAAGAGTTCTTTGTAGCGCAGTGCAAGTATCTGGTAAATGGTCTTGCTCAACTGCACCTCAACGGTGGAAGTCGTTCCATCATCGTGGGTGAATGTATAAGATGTCTTGTCCAATGAGAATCCTTGAATGCGTGCTGCCTCGTAACTCTCGTTGAGCTGACGGAAGAGCTTGGAGAACATGGCGCGTTCCTCGGTCGCTTCTGGAAGATGCTCGAAGTTATTGATCCCTGATGCCGTGAACAGGTCTCGGATAGCAAGGAAATGGGCGTTCATCGCCGAAAGGTTGGTTTCAAGCTTCAAGGCGAAAAGTCCGTAAGGACGATTGCCGGAGTAGAGACTGAATGCTGCATCCACATTGGTCTCCATCGTATGAGGCTTGCGATAGTAGCGTATGTTGCCGAAAGGCTTATCCGGGCCGAAGAGCCTATTGGTACGGGAGAATGCCTGAATGACGCTCTCGTATTGCATTTCCTTGTCAATGTAGAGAGTGTTGACCCATTTGGAATCGTACCCGGTGAGCATCTGGTTTACGACTATCAAGATGTCGAGCTGCTTTTCTGGCACGTTTTCGAGGCCGATGTAAGGTTCCTTGTGCGCAAGGCGTGACGCTATGTCCTTCTTGTAGAGGGCGTAGCGTTTCATATTAAAGGTGGTGCCGAAGGTGGCGTTGTAGTCTTCAAGCATGGAGATTGTAGCCTGCTCTTTTGCTATTGAGGTGTCACCCTCGTTATCAATGCTATTGTCGTAGAGAGTTGCGACTTTGATGGTGGACGCGGATTCCTTGAACAGTTCGCGGTATTCGATGGCTTCGGAAATGGAATCCGTAGCGAGGATTGCATGGAACTTTCCTCCGTGGCTGAGTGTAGGCCATGATTCTACAATGTGTCTGACAACTTCTTTCTTGAAATTCCGGGTGGTGTAGATTGAAGGGGAAATCAGGTTTTCTATGCCCTTGACATGTCTACTGTCATCGTCAGTATATCCGGCCATAGGGACATCTTCCATGTAATGACGAAAGACTGTGGCCTTGTCCGGGTCTGACCATGCCTCGTCTTCGGTGTCGGCGTGGCATTTTTCAAGTGCGACTATCTTGCGGAGGTCGGAGTCCTTATAAACAAGAACCTTGACCGGATCGAAACCAAGAACATTCTTGTCACGGATGCCATCGGCTATGGAATAGCGGTGCAGCTCATTGCCGAAGACGGTTGCGGTGGTGTTGTGCTTGCGCTGGTTCTCGTCGTGAATGGGTGTTCCTGTGAAGCCGAAGAAGATGGCTTTCGGGAAAGTTGTCTTGATTGTGAGCAGCATTTCGCCGAAGGTGGAACGGTGGCATTCGTCAACAATGAAGACAAGCCGCTTACGGCGGATTGCATCTATGGCAGGAAGGTATTGCCGGTCTTCTTCCTTGATGTTGCTCATCTTCTGGATAGAGGTGACGATGAGCACTTCGTCCTGGGCGTCACTCTTGAGCTTGCGTACGAGAGATGAAGTGTAGGCGGTGTCGTTGACGGTCTCGCTTTCCTCGGCAAAGCTGCTGTATTCGCGGAAGGCCTGAGTGCCGAGCTCGATGCGGTCCATGAGGAATATGACCTTGTCGGCGTCGTGGCTCTGAGCTATGAGCTGGGCACTCTTGAAGCTGGTGAGGGTCTTTCCCGAGCCTGTGGTATGCCAGATGTAGCCGCCGTGGTTGTCCACTTCATCCCAATGGGTGCGCTGAACTTTCTGACTGATGGCACAGGCAGCGTAGTATTGGTATGAGCGCATGACTTTCAGACAACCGTCCGAGTTGTCGGCCACTGTATAGAATCCTATGAGCTGGTGAGCCATAGGGATTGAGAGGAAGGTCTCGCAGATGCGGAACCATTCGTTTATGGGTTCGTTGTTAAAGTCTGCCCAATGGAAAAAATAATCTTTGTTGAATCGTCCCTGAGGTCCCGGATTGGCAAAGTAGAGGGTTTCGGAGGGATTCATTGCAACAAAAAGTTGGGTCAGGGCGAACATGCCTTGTGAAAACACTCCTTCGCGAGAGTATTTCTCAATCTGGTTGGAGGCTTGGCTGACGGGGATGCCGCTATTTTTGAGTTCAATGTGGATGAGGGGCATTCCGTTGATGAGGAGAGTAAGGTCTCCTCGTCGGTCTGAGGCAAGCGGATGCGGTGTGCGGAAAACCGGCTGGCGGACTATCTGGTAACGGCTTTGACCGGCTGCTATCTCCTGCCTGTCATATATCTTGAGGCTTATTTCCCTGCCAATGTGTAGGGTATCGAGAGGATTGTCGCGGGTGATGGTAATGCACTTGCCGTTTATCATTGAATTGAGGCGGCAAGGTGTGCGAAGATTGCCTATCTGGTCGAGTATCTGCTGCATTTCGCCGTCGGTGAGTGGAAAGTCGCCGAGACGGTTGATGTCACGGTTGTTCTCGAATAGGATGTCCGCCCAGTTCTGGAGGAGTTGCTGCTCTGTGAAATTTTCAAGGACGGTTTCTTCCCAGCCATATGCGATGAGACGCTCTATGAGGGCGTCTTCGAAGTCTCTTTCTCTCGTGAATGTGGTGGCGAATGTAGGCATATCAGTTAACGAACATTTTCTGGAGGAGTGATTGTTTGATATTTCTGGTGTGGTCAATTTTCGAGCGGAGCCTCGCTATTTGTGTATCGATGTTATTGAACATCTGTCCAATATTGATTTCTTCATCTGTGTCCGATGGATGAACAATTGGCATCTTACAGAAATCATCGGTGCCTATCGAGAATCTATCTGAACGTGCTCCGGAATTTCCGTTTCTATACATGAACTCATGCCATCCTGTTCCTTTGAAAAAATAATCGAGGAAACTATAATCGACTTGAGTCTTATCTACATTGAAGACATAGTATAATGGCGAAATCACGCCGATAGTGTTTGTCTTATTTCGATTTATGGGCCCTACAGGGGCGGAAGTGGAAATGCGAGGATTATATACATAAGAATCAATGTCAACGATATAATAGCTTCTAAGACTGTCAGTATTGGCAATGCTTCTATCAAAGTAATCCTTCTGGTCAATGATACCATATTCAGCAGAGTTTGTAAACACTTTGTTGAACTGCATAGAAGAATTTTTCTCTATGACTTTGGATGATATTTCACCGAGAGTGGCCATTTCCCATTTCCCGTTATAGTTCTTGAATCTAATCAGTGGTTCGTACCCCCCCCCTATTACCATTTGTAAACATCTGATTTAGAAGGGATTGCTTGATGTTTTTGAGCTTTTCGAGCTTCAGTTCAAGAGAGCGGATAAGGCGGTCGATGGTAGAAAACAACTTAACCATTTGCTGCTGCTCGTCCTTCTTAGGAAATGATACATTTCCAGACAAGGCATCTTCGTCACTTATTAGCAGAGTATTCTTGGCTCCCTTATTTACTAATGGCCTGAGGTACTCATTCAGACGAGCATCCAACTCGAAGTAGGTCTGAATAAATACCGGCTCTGCATCTTCATTACTTTCAAATACTCCATAAAGAGCTGAGACAATACCACTATCCGATTTATTTGTTTTTATAATTCCGTAAGGTTGTGCCTTTAATGGAGATTTGGTATAAACTACATTTCCATTATGGATTACACGATAATTGACAAGGGAAGCCCCAGCAAAGGACTTGCCTTGATACTCTATCTGATTTATAACTCCATATTCCCTTGATACAGAATAAATATCATATTTGTCATACGTGTCGAAGATATTTGTTTCTTCGCACACAACCAAATATTTTGAAAGCGGTTTGCAATCCCACTCCCCATCAAATCCTTTGAATCTTATTTCGGGTACTTTCTTTTCCATGTCTTAGCAGTCTTTAAGGGTTTTGAGGGTTTTCTGGAATTCGGCAAGCGCCTTCATGTCGTAATCGCCACCGGTGAGCTGGTCTATCATGTCTGAGAGCTCTTCGGAGGCTGCGCGGATGTCGTTCTCCACGTCAACGAGGGTGACGGCGTATTTCTTCTGCAAGGCCAGCAGGCGGGCATTGAGTGCGGAAATGACGGCTTCCGGAAGCTGGGCGAGGTGCTGGCATAGACCGTCTATCCATTTGACTTCGAGCAGACGGAATACATCGGCATCGCTGAGTGAGGTCTCGATGTGGTTCTTGGTGGCAAAATGGAGGTCAAGGGCATCGCGCTTGATTTCGGACTTCAGCTTGCGGACTTGCTCGGATGCATCGCAAATTGTCTTTAGCAATGCGAAAAACTGCTCTTCGTCTTCGTCGCGTGAGCGTTTCATCCTTGAATAGAGAGCTTTGGCTTCCTTGGCGGAGAGATTGCCCTCGTCGTCGGAAATCTTTTCCTTGTCCTCGTCTGGGATTTCTGCAAAGGTTTGGTCTATGAGTGATTCTGAGGCACTTTGGACAGCCTGCTTGTCGGAGAGGGCTTTGAGCTTGTCGGAGAGGAAGATTTTCTGAACGAGTTCAAACGGAAGAACGTGGCCTTTATAGCCGTTCTGCTCTTCCTTCTCTTCATCGCCTTTCTTCTTGATGACCATGTTGGGGTCAACCTGACGGGTGGACATGAAGCCTTCGGTCTGGATGATTTCGAGATCCTGAGAGATTTCCGTCCATTTGTCGGCAAAGAGCTGGTAGGCTTCGTATCGGTCAATGAGCGGCACAGGGGCAAGAAGCTCGAAAATATGGCGGGTAATGGTGTCTTCCTCGGATGCTATGTTGAGGGAGTTCATGCCATCGATGAGGCGTGTCTTGAGGTATGCACCGAATGGAGCGAATGCTTGTGCGAATTGCCGTGTGAAGTCCTGTACGGACGCGTGGTTGGCAACTGTCTCGGCCAGAGTGTCTGTCTTGAATGAAGTATATGGTGTGGCAGTATCCTCGAAAAGGCTTTCTTTCAGGCCTGGAAGGGCGTCCCAGTATTTGTCGAGGGTGGCTATTTCTAATTTGGGCACTCCGCCAAACATTGTTGCATAGAGATCCCAGGTCTCGGGCTTGCCCGATGAGTTGACGTAGCGCGGGATGTTGAGGTTGTATCCGTTGTTTCGGATTTCCTCGCGGGTGACGAGACGGGCGAAGGATGCGTCTTTGGGGTCTCGTTCTATCCACGTATCGGCGATGCGGCGTATGTCGGAGGCTGTGAGTTTATTCTGCTTTCCGGCCTTGACGGAGAGGTGTGATGCGTCTATGAAGAGGACATCTGTGTTTGGACGCTTCTGGCGAAGGACCATGATGATTGTCGGAATGCCTGTGCCGAAGAATATGTTGGCCGGAAGGCCGATGATGGCGTCGATGTGGTTCTTCTCTATCAGGTTCATTCTGATGGCACCTTCTTCCTTGCCTCGGAAGAGTACTCCATGAGGAAGGACTATGGTCATTATGCCCCCTGGCTTCACATGGAAGAGGTCATGGAGGAGGAAGGCATAGTCGGCCTTGCCTTTCGGCGCCACTCCGAAGTCGGCATAACGCGGGTCGCTCTGTTTGTTTTTGTTGTCCCATTGCTGGGAATATGGAGGGTTGCTGATCACGGCATCCACATAGAGCGGGTTGTAGGTGAGGATAGGGTCATTATCGTCGAACCAAGGCCAGTCCTTGTCGAGGGTGTCCCCGCAGCGGACTTGAATGTTTTCCGGCTTGATGCCGCGCATGATGAGATTCATGCGGGTGAGGTTGTATGTGTTGGTCTTTAGCTCCTGCGCATAGTACTTGATGCTGTCCCGGTTGCGGAGGTGCTTGGAGGCTGCGCGGCCTATGTTGATGAGCAGGGAGCCTGAGCCGCTGGTAGGGTCGTAGATTTCGATTGTGCTGTTGCGACGAAGGTGATGCGAGACGATTTCCGCCATCAGGAGTGCGACCTCATGCGGGGTGTAGAACTCTCCGGCCTTTTTGCCGGCAGAGGCGGCAAAGTTGGATATGAGGTATTCGTAGATAAAGCCGAGGACATCGTAGTCCTGGGTATCGTCTGTCGGTATGTCCTTTATGAGCTTGAGCAGTTCGAGTATGGATTTTGTTCGGGCGGCATTGGTGTCTCCGAGTTTTGAGAGTCCTGTGTTGAGGGTGGCGAAGATGCCGCTGAATACCTTGCTGTGGGTAGTGTATATGTTATTCTCGAAGGAATTGAGGGCATCAGTGACTTGTGAGGCATCAAAGTCGCTGCTAATCCATGTGGAGAAAAGGTAGGTGTATGGAATGTAGTAGCCTATCTTGTGCTGAATATATAGTTTGTCTTCGGCATCTGTGACGGGAAGGTTTTCCTTGATGTCTTCCTTGGTCCAGCCGTCAGACAGGAGGAGGCTTTCTTCCTGATCGGAGAGGAATTTGTAGAAGATGAAGCCAAGAATGTAGTCCTTGTACTCGTTTGCTTCTATCTTGGAGCGCATCTTGTTGGCGCTGGCCCATATTTTACTTGCGAGCTGCTGTTTGTTCATCTCTTGCGGGTTTTACAATTATGCCACAGTGTTAGCCTTTTGAGGGCTGATTGTGGGGATTTTATAAAGTCTGGTTGTTTGTCTTGCTTATAAATAAGCAAAGATACGATTTTTTGGTGATACTTGTCGATATTTTGTGTTCATTGGTATTGTTTAGCAGGATTTTAGTGAAATAATTATGGATTGTTGTTGGTGATTGAGGAAAAGTTCGTATATTTGCAGCAACAGAATCCGCCACGCGAGCCGAAAGGCAGCGTACCAGGGCGGAACTTTTATTTTATACCTATGGCTAAATTGACTTATACAAACCAGCCGCTGGATTACACCGAACTCGTCGCAATGATGAAGAGCAGAGGACTGGCGTTCAAGGATGAGGCGAAAGCATTGGAGCAGTTGAAGATAATCGGCTACTTCCGTTTAGCCTCGTATCTCCGTCCGATGGAGAGCGACAAGGTAAATCACCAGTACAAACCGGGAAGCACTTTCGAGAATGCCATTGACCTGTACTATTTTGACAAGGATTTGAGGGCAATCGTTTTTTCTGCCATTCAGAGCATTGAGATTGCTGTCCGCGCAAAGATTATGCACAATGTCTCGATGCAATTCGGTCCGTTTTGGTTCTCCGATGCAAGCAATTTCGCGGAGGCCTCGATATTCAACAAGAATCTTACACATATCAGCGAGGAGTTGACTCGGTCGAAGGAAGACTTTATTCAGAGCCATTTCAGCAAATACGATTCCCCTGCCCTTCCCCCTGCTTGGAAGACATTGGAGGTAACATCTTTTGGAACGCTATCGAAGTTGTACTACAACTTGAAGGACAAGGGCGTGAAACGCTCTATCGCGCGAGAACTGGGACTTCCGCAGCACCTCTATCTTGAAAGCTGGATTCAGTGTGTCGCCGTGCTCAGAAATATTGTTGCGCACCATGCCCGCATCTGGAATCGTCAGTTCCCTCTCGTTCCTGTGATGCCGGCGAAGTTGCCGAATGACTGGATTGATACAACTGGTTTACAGAACAGGCGTCTTTATGCCGTGCTGAGTTGTGTTGCTTATCTTGAAAATGCCGTCCACCCTAACAGTTCTTTTGTCGGAAAAATCAAGGCGTCACTTGCCGCGCATCCCAATGTCGATGTCGCCGCCATGGGCTTCCCCGCCGACTGGGAGAACGAGCCGCTGTGGAGGTAATTTCTTGGGCTTATTTCCCGGTTCAGAACATAGTTTCGTGGTTATTGATACTTGTGGATATTCTGTACCACATTTGTACCACGGACACTTTGAATAATGGCGTAAATATCAATATATTAGATAGTTATTCAAGGGTAGATAAATTCTCGCGCGGAAAGTCCTATCCAGACTTGCAGGCAAAGCATGGCAAGGCATTGAAAATGGTGCAGACTGCCATTGATAATTGCTCTAAGATTGACCTTTATCATGCGCCGGCAGGCGATAGCATTGAGGTCAATACTCTGTTGCTGCCTGAAGAGCCTTTCTACATCGGTGAGTCTTACCACCAGCGATACTACGAAAAGACAGGTGGCGAGCCGTATTGCCACATGAGAACAAAGAAGGCCATGAAGAGCATCATAGCCTCCATCAAGACTTCAAAAAAAAGAAAAAGACAATGACGAGATGTAGCTGACTGCCTGTCGGCGTGAAATCACCGTCAATGCATTACATACTTGCATAATTGCAAAAGCCCCAGAATCGCCATTTCAGCGCTCTGGGGCCTTTATATCTTAAAATCAAAGTGTCAAAGATGGGAAGTTAGTGAGATTTATCGAAATTGCAAATGGCTGTCTAGTCGGACATTATGACATTTTATATAAATTTGCGGCTTATAAAAGAGAGCTGTCCTACCGGGACAGTCCTGACGTGACCTTATGGTGTTTACCAAGAGGGTCGGAAATAAGGGCAATAGGGACATCAGATTTCTGGTACCTTGATTCGGGAGAAGATACTTAGTAACATGAAAGGAATCAGTTGACTCAGATTACATGATTTACATTCAGCACTATAATTCGTGTCTAGGCGGGATTACTTTTGCCAGTGATGGCGACGCCTTGACTGGACTGTGGTTTGATGGGCAGAAGTATTTTGAGGGTAACATTGATGAAGGGATTGAGGAGAAAGATGTTCCTGTCTTTGTGCAGGTACGGCAATGGCTTGACATTTACTTCAGCGGGCATGACCCAGGTTTTACACCGGCATTGACATTGGATCCGACGCCTTTCCGGAGGGCTGTCTGGGAAATTTTGCTGACTATTCCTTTCGGTAAGACAATGACTTATGGTGAAATTGCTGCCCGTATTACCGGACAGAAAGGGTGCCGGAGGATGTCAGCCCAAGCCGTGGGCAGTGCAGTCGGTCATAATCCCATTTCTCTCATCATACCTTGCCATAGGGTCGTTGGCGCTGACGGCAGTATGACCGGTTATGCCGGAGGAATCGACAGGAAGATTAAATTGCTTGGAATGGAACGTTCGGCCTGTGTCGGGATGGCGCCACATCTATTTCTGTAATAAGCTGTAAGTAAGCATGAAAAAATAAGTTGGTAAAGATTTGTGAAGATGAACAAGAATGTTGCTTTAGTGCTTTCAAGTGGCGGTCCGAGAGGATTTGCCTATATCGGGGC
>OWIQ01000402.1_pt1 | contig 25019 bp, 21 predicted proteins | sample 1732701 | NCBI WGS metagenome assembly OWIQ01 (sample SAMN05065744, study PRJEB22554) | human gut metagenome | biome: ENVO:2100002; feature: ENVO:00000062; material: ENVO:00002003 | host: Homo sapiens | place: USA
TCTCGTGGGCTCGGAGATGTGTATAAGAGACAGCATAGTCCTGCTTGGTGCCGACTTCACTCCAAAGAATTTTCTCCAGTGCCTGTACATCTTCCGCGGTCAGGGGGACATTGCTTTTGAGCTTGGTAATCACCACATTGTCCATGTGCTGCCGCACATAGAATTCTGCTTTAGCCTTGTAGTTCTTAAGGTCATCATTTTCCAAATCTGATTCATTCCAGTCTACAGAGAGAATCTCATCATCAAAATTCGTATCATAGCGCACGCTGGTTTGCGGGATATACTTCATAAGGTCTCGCAGATTTTCCCGGATATGCTCAAATTCGTTGATTCCGGCATTCTCTACATAGTCCGTATGCAGAATTTTGTCGATCAATTCGGCTTGCGCCATGATTTCCGGGATGTTCGCCACAGATGCAACAGCGGAAACCTTCTTAAACAGGTCGCTACGGGCTTTGCCGTATTTCTTTCCGACGAGATAGGCAAGCTCAATGCCGTATATCAGCGCATCGAACCGCAGCGCCTTAGCATCGTCCTCTTCCGGCGTGATGAGCGGTGCCAGCTCCTGTCCCATGAGCAGGGTGTCCTCATAGGTCAGCGCATTGTAGTTGTCCGCATTTGAGTAAAGCTCTACATATTTGAGGTGCTGCCGGACAGCGAAGTTCTCCCTGTTCAGCTCCTGCACCTTGCCTACCATATCCTCTACCAACGCCTTGCGGAAGGAAATCAAGTCCGTTGTCTGATACGCCAAGTCTTGCAATTTGAACGCAATTTGTGCCTTCAGATGGAAGATCGCTCCTTGTAAGGCAATCATATTGGCAGTGGGCCGTCCCTTGTTCATGCGAAAGAACTCAAAGTTGCCGCAAAAGTCAAAGATGTAGAACTTGTCCTTATCCTTACCGTCCAGCAGCCTCGGGCACAGACGGGTGCCTCGCCCAATCATCTGCCAGAACTTCGCCTTGCTCATGACCTTCTTGAAAAACACCAGATTCAGCACCTCCGGCACGTCAATGCCGGTGTCCAGCATATCTACAGAAATGGCAATCTGCGGCAGCTTTTTCGGATCAGAAAACTCATCGATGGCGCTTTGCGCATAGGTCATATAGTTGTCGATGACTTTGGCGAAACCGGGCAAGTGCGGATATTCCTTGTTGAACACCTCAAGGATTTTCTCGGCGTGGATGTGGTTCTTTGCAAAGATGATGGTTTTGCCCAATTTGCTGCCATAGTCGATGGTCAGGCCATTGGTCGTCAGCGTATTCAACACCTGCCGGATGGTATCTTCATTGAAAATCCACTCGTTCAGCGCCGACGATGCAATACTCTCCGGAAGTTCACCATTCTCGTCCTCAAAAGTGTCCTCGTAAGCCCGCTTGTCCTCGTCGGAAAGCTCATCGTAGACGATGCCCTGCTCAATAAATTTCAGCTTCGTCTCTACCGACAGAAAATCCACCAGATACCCGTCCTTCACCGCCTGCGCCAGCTCATAGCCATAGGTGGGCACGCCATTTTCCAACTCAAAAATCTCATAGGTATTCTTGTCAATTTCGTCTTTCGGCGTGGCTGTCAGCCCCACCAGCGGGGCATCAAAGTAGTTGAAAATATCCCTGTATTTGTTGTAAACGGAGCGGTGAGCTTCGTCGCAGATGACCAGATCGAAATGCCCGCAGGTGAAGAGTTTGCCCTCCTCGTCCTGTACACTGTCGATGACGTTGTACATGGTCTGATAGGTGGAAAATACGCAGTGCGCTGTGTAGTTATCCTTCTCCTCGCAGAGATTGGTAACGGAGAGATCGGGCAGCAGATTCACAAAGCTGCGCTTGGCCTGCGTTACCAGACTGTTGCGGTCGGCAAGAAAGAGAATATTTTTCACCCAACCATGCTGGAGCAGCACATCGCATAGGGCAATAACTGTTCTCGTTTTTCCGGAGCCGGTGGCCATAACCAGCAGCGCCTTGCGCCGGTTGCGTGCAAAGGCATCGCAGGCAGCTTTGATGGCGCCCTCCTGATAATAGCGTCCGGCTATCTTCCGATCCACCATGACATTTTTCAGGCTTGTCCGCATGGTCTGGAGATTGAACAGTTTTTCCAGATCCCGCTTGGAGTAGATAGCGGCACACTTGCGTTCGGGATAGATATTGTCCGTAATGCGGGTCTCAAAGCCATTGGTCAGGAAAATGACCGGGCGGCGGTGATACTTCTTTTCCAGCAGGTCTGCATAGAGCTTTGCCTGCTGGCGTCCCTTGGCCACATCCACGCATGTGCGCTTAGCCTCCACCACTGCCAGCGGGCGGCCATCATCGCCGTAGAGCACATAGTCTGCATAACCCACCTCGGACTTGTTTGGCATACCGGGCAGTTCTACCTCATTCAGCCAGTTCTTCCCCTCTATCCATCCGGCGTCGGTGAGCATGGTGTCGATGTAAAGTTTCCGGGTCTTGTATTCGGACAAATCCAGCGGCTTCGGCACATAGGTCTGCTGCTGCGCGGTACGGCGGGCGGTGAGCTCTTCCTTCAAAGCGGCATTCTCCGCCATAAGGGCCGCAAAATCCACATCGGGTATCGTCTGCGAAGGAACTGCGGGCGCTTCGGCGGGCTGCATCAGCAAGGAACGGTCAAAATGCCCCTCTGTGTAGTTCTCACCATAGCAATAGGCCACGAAGTCCAAGAATACATAGAGGTTTTCCAGACACAGCGCCGCCTGCTCCTCGGTAATCTTTTTACCGCTGTGTGCGGCGTTATTGCCCATGCGGCGGATCAGATCCATTCGCCGCCAGATGTCTGCGCCCACAATGTCCCGGAAGTCTTCGGTATTCATGAGGCTCACCAGAGAGTCCTGATAAGGCATGACCAGCGCCTTGTCCACAGAATACATCCACTTCACCGCAAACTCCATCGCCCTGCGGCAGTTCAGCACACAGGCAGAAGGATCGATATGTAGAATCTTTTCCGCCGATACTGCTACGGAGGCGAAGGATTCAAATTGTGCAGTGGAAATTAAACCATCAAAATTGGTCATATTCTCCTCCTTTTGGCATTTCATTTATTGAAGCAACCGCCTCAGACTTTCAACAAATTTAACAGGGTTTTCGTAGGCATAGATGTCATCACATATGTACTTGATAAAATCCGCTTCTGAAATACCCGCTTGTTTTAGGTTGCTGCATATTACTTTGTAAAACGCTTTACCGTCCGAATCCTTTGACTTTTTTGTGCGTTCATCATTCTTATAATCGGCGATAATGTCAGGGAGCGAACGAATATTAAAGTACTTGTCACCAATCAATTTGATGAGCACCCTATCAGATTCATCAATGCACTTCTTTTTTAAGTATTTTTCTACACTCGGAATAGGTAGAAAACATTTTGGTAAACTTTCGTATTCTCGTTTCCCTGATATGGATTCTTTGACATCGCCGTCATATATGCTAATAATATTCCGCCCTGTGCCAAGGGCGTTATATGTAACCATATCATGGTGTAGTTTGAGCATCTGTGTACAACCACCCGCCGGCAATACACAACATAGTTTGCTTTTGGCTAGTTGGTTTTCTCGTATGACTTTATTTACAATTCCTTTGGCTAGCTCATCCTCAACAAGTAAGACAAAATCGAAACCATTCGGAATATATAAGTTCCGTATTGCGTAATTTGGATAACATGGGTTTATCATCTCGACAGTCCCCATGTTATTCTCAACCAAAAAAATATTGCGAGGCTCAATTCGGTGGATTAGTTCCGCAGAATGTGTTGAGAAGTAAAATACCAACTGGTATTTTGAGGTGTCTATTAGATTTCTAATAAAAAGAACGAGCCTGTCGATTGCTCCCGGGTGCAAAGCTAATTCTACCTCATCGATAAGAAAAAGAAACTTGCCAAACCTTCCTCCTTTGACAACCAAATTATTTATAAAGTCAATTAGAGAGATAAGTAAGCATTCGCCACTGCTCATCTTAAATTGGCTAATAATACTATTCCCATATTTCACAAAATAGGGAATCCCTTTGAATTTATACTTTTCGGCAGTTGCTCGATTTCGAATCTTATACAGAGATTGGTAATACCCTTTATTGTTATGTAAAATATATCCTAATGTCTCAGCAACAAACGGGTCAGCTTCTATCAAATCCTTTTCAAAGTCTGGCTGTGCTAAGAATGTGTCAACTGTGTCGTAATCATCGAATCTACATCCGTAGAAAATACTTCCCTCATAAAATCCTGGCCAATGTGAATGCACTACCAATGCGGAGTGCGTCTTTTTTGTCAATTTATTTGCCTTGATTGTCGTAAATCTTCCTGTTGTTAGCTTCCCGTTTTTGTAAAACCAATGGTCCTTTCCTTCATCTGTAGCAATATCAATATTTGAATCATTTGCTATATCCGCATTGGTCAACATATGTGCTGATGATGTCTTTACAATCAGAGACATAACCAACATTATTGTGCTTTTCCCGCAACCATTTTCCCCTACAATCGCATAGAGGCCTTTATCAAGCGGCAGAGCAATATCGGCCGTTTTAATATTGCGGATATTTCTTATTGTCAAAGACAACTCCATTGTATATATCTCCTTACCCGAAATACTTCTGCATCAGACTGTCAAACAGTAGTTGTGTTTCGTCCAACGCCTTCTGTACGGCAACTTTTGATTTGTCGGTCTGTTCGACGAAGGCAGCAAACTGCTCTTGGAGTTCAAGCGGCGGAACAAACATACGAAAGCTTAATACATCCTGCTGGTTAATACTTGCCTGATTGACAGCCTTCTTGGCTCGAATCATTATTTGTTTGTATATATATTGGGAGCACAATAATTTCGTGGCAAAAACGGCATTCATAACTGTATCATCCAAATGCAGCCGCATCATATTGGACTCAAAAACTGTTTCTTCGAGTAATCCTTTAATATGTGCACATTTTCCCAAATATTCAATGCTATTCACGCGGTTAATGACAATATCGTTTTCCTGAAGCAGATATCTTTGAACTTCGGATTCAGAACACTCCAAACGTTTTAGTGCCGAAAAGTTGGTAATTCTACCATCGTAGAAGGCATCTATCCTAACGATTGGAAACCCTGATCCATCCTGTACATAAGCTGATTGAGGTTTATACAACCCGTTTTGCGGCTCGATACTAACCAATTCCTTCAGTGTGCACACTGGCCAATCGAAGGAATTGATTTCCGGGTCGCCAAACATCTCGACAAATCGGGCTTTGACAAGCTCGTCCAACTTTTGAAGCTGCTTCTGGCGAGCTTCAATAATTTTCTCAGCTTTATCAAGCACATCCACAATTTGCTTCTGCATTGACAAAGCAGGTATTGGAACCTCAAAATTACGCAGTATAGAAAGATTAATGTTATTCTGTGCAACTCCTCGTCCCAAAGCGGTTACATACGACTTCTTAGATTTAAGGAAGTAGTACAGATAATCCGTTGAAACTTCCGACTGATTTTTAATAGTAATTCCAGCAATAGCTTGATTTGTACAGGCTTTTATTGTCAATATTCCCACTTCGCCAAGCGTTGCAAAAATAGTAAATAAGATTGTTCCGGCTGAAAGCATTTTTGTAGATGAACCTTCAAGTCCTGCCTGTGTAATATATTCATCCGCTTCGCCGACATACTTTCCTTTTATATTTCCTATTTTTATCCACGGAATAGTGCCGCCATCCCAGAATCCTGCGATTGCCCTTGACGGGGTCCCACCAGAAACAACATTGCAGAGTTCCCCAAGTCTGTATTTCATCTCTTCATCCCCACAAATCCGAATTTAGTCACAATCCAAGCAGTTCTTCCAGCTTGCTCATTTCCTCACCAATCTCCACTTCCAGCTCTCTCAGCTGGGCCATGATCTCGCTGGTGGGCGGGTACTCCACGGGCTTATACTCGGTTTTCTTATACTTGTTGATGGACAGGTCATAGCCATTTTCTACGATCTCCGCCTTGGGCACGAAGAAGGATTTTTCCGTGCGCTGGCGGTCTTTTTCGGCATCCAGATTGCGGAACCGTGCAATGATATCAGGGATATCGTTGTCTGCCACCGGGCTGCGCTTATCGTCCAACGAGAAGCCGTCGGCGGTCATGTCATAGAACCACACGTTGTCCGTGCCGCCGTGGCCGGTCTTGGTGAAGATCAGCACCGCGGTAGACACCCCTGCATAGGGTTTGAATACGCCGCTGGGCATGGAGATCACGGCCTCCAGCCGGTTGCCGTCCACCAGCTCTTTGCGGATGGCTTTGTGTGCGGTGGAAGAGCCGAATAGCACACCGTCCGGCACGATACAGGCGCAGCGCCCGCCGATGCGCAGCATCCGCAGGAACAGCGCCAGAAACAGCAGCTCGGTTTTCTTGGTCTTGCAGACCTTCAGTAAATCTACTGACACGGTATCGGCATCCAGACTGCCTTTGAACGGTGGATTGGCAAGAATCAGAGAATACTTTTCCTTGTCCGGGTTCTGATCGGACAAGCTGTCCCGGTATTCGATAAAGGGATTGTCAATGCCGTGGGTCATCATGTTCATCGCGCCGATGCGGAGCATGGTTCTGTCCATGTCGTAGCCGAAAAACATGTGGTTCATATAGTGATCCTTCTTCTGGCGGTTGAAGAAGATTTCTTCTTTGCGGTGCTCCTTCAGGTATTCACCCGCAGAAACAAGGAAGCCGGAAGTGCCGCAGGCCGGGTCGCAGATCACATCGTCCGCTTTTGGGTCCATCAGCTCCACCATCATGCGGATAATATGGCGCGGGGTACGGAACTGGCCGTTGAGGCCGGACTGGCTGATTTTGCTGAGCAGATATTCATAGGTATCGCCCCGCACATCCACCGCCTGAGATTCACTCATAAGGCGGTAAATCTCGTCCAGTGCATCCACTACTTTGGATAGCAGAAGCGGCGTGGGCAGCTTGAAAATGGCATCGTCCATGTACTTGGAATAGGCGCTGTTCTTATCCCCGTGGAGGTTCTTGATGAACGGAAACACCCACTCCTGCATCACGCTGTACATCTTTCCGGCGGGGAAATCGTGGAATACACTCCACTTAAGCTGCTGGCCGTCGATGGTACGGTCACCGACCTGCACCTCATCCGCAAAAATGCTCTGATACGGCAGCCCCAGCATGGCAGCTTCCTTGGCCCGGAGATTGTCGCTGTCATCCAGATCATGGATGAACATCAGATAGGTGATCTGCTCAATAACATCCAGCGGGTTCACCAGTCCGCCCGCCGCAAAAATATCCCAGAGGCTGTCGATTTTGTTTTTCAGTTCACCTGTAATCATTATTCTCTCTCCCTGTTCCAAGTATAAGAAGTGTAGCGTCCACCGCCGATTTTCAAGATTTCTCCAGACTTTATCAAATCCGCCAGTGCGCGCTGGACGGTGATCTGACTGATATCCGGGCATTTGGCCATGATTTCACTCTTGGTGATCTTGCCGAGGTGGTTCTTGATGATCTCCCGCACACGGTCGGGCTTGGACAGGCCCTTGGTGGTCAGCAGCTCGATCCGGCTCTCGAAATCTCGGTACGCCGCCACCAGAACACCCAGCATATAGGTGACAAAGGGGGCATAGTCGTTGGTTCCCTCATGCCAGTTATAGGAGCTGGCTTGCAGAGTCTCGTAATAGGTTTCCTTGGTATCGGAGATCAGTTTCTCAATACTGATATATTTGCCAACGATATAGCCAGAGCGGTACAGGAGCAGCAGTGTCAGGAGTCTGCTCATGCGGCCGTTGCCATCGTTGAAGGGATGGATACAGAGAAAGTCCAGTATAAAGATGGGAATCAGCAGCAGCGGGTCAAGGTCGGTGTCTTGCATGGCCGTCTGAAACGCGTCGCACAGTGCGGTGATGGCCTCCGGCGTTTCCCACGCAGGAACAGGCTCAAACCGGACAATCTGCTGACCGTCCGGCAGTTCTTCGGCAATCACGTTATCCGAATTTTTGAAGCAGCCGCCGATGGACTTACCGCTGTATTTGTACAGATCCCGGTGAAGCTGCAAAATGATGGACGGCTTTGGCGGGATATAGTCATGGCTTTCATGAATCGTTGCAAGCACATCGCGGTATCCGGCAATCTCTTTTTCACTGCGAGTTTTTGGCATTGTTTTATCACGCACGATTTTCTTCAGTCTGTCATCCGTGGTGATAATTCCCTCGATGCGGTTAGATGCCTCTGTGCTCTGAATTTTCGCAACTTCCAGAAGTTCAGACAACGCATCCGCTTTAGCCTCGATAAAGAGATTTTGCTGCCCCTTGTATTCGTGAATCTGCGTCAGGTAGGCCACGACCTCTGGCGTCAGCAATTTGTTGTATTCTGTTTTGAAGTCGAACGCTCTCATGCACTGCCCTCATTTGAATTTCAATTTCATCAAGTCTTATCGAATGATGCAATTATAGTATATCCTTGAATTACATCGCTGTCAATATCAATTTTCTCATTTTTGCATTAATGATAAAATTAGAATTTGGCTGTCGTCTGCTACGCATCATGTCCCCTCGCAGGCGCTGACAATCGAAAGCTGTATCGTAACGATTTCAGATTGTCAGCAAAAAAGGAAGTCCGCCACTCATCGGTACGGACTTCCTTTTGCATTTTCTGAGCAGGTGTTCCAAACTGCGTTTTTACAGTTTGGGTACCCGTCTGCGAAGAAAATATGGGGAGTTCAGAGGGGAAAATCCCCTTTGACGCAGGGTTTCCAATAGGGGCGTGCAGCATCCCTGTTGGCACACGATTTTGCTTTGCAAAGTCTAGTGTATTATACCTTTGCTTCCGTCTGACGCGGAAAAGGGGGTGGCGCCATACTCTGCGGTGCAGCAGAGTGTGGCAACAAACGCTTTTTCGCGGCAGTAGGACAGGCGGATTTTGTGATGTGAGATACAGTACAAACGCAGGATTTTTGAGAAGCAAAATCCGACTGGATGGAAAAGGAAGCAGAGGTATATAAGGCCCCCGTCCCGCCGCAGCGACGTTCCTTTGTCTTACGGCATCTCCTTCCGAAGCATATCCAGCGACTGTTCCTCCAGCAGCTTTGTCCGGTTCTCGCTCAGATGAAAATGTATCGCCGCGCCGGTCAGTGTGTGCTCGATATCGTCCGTGAAGCCAAAACGGTACAGCAAATATGTCTGCTCCCGCGGCTCCAGCTTATTCAGTGCCGCGTAAAGCTCCCACAGGGTTTCCGCTTTGATGAAAGCCTCCTCCGGAGACAGCGCATGCGGATCAGCAATCGCCTCAATCCGTAGCAGCCGCTCATCGCCGGGCAGGATCTCATCAAGATGCACGCGCTCAAGGCCAAGGCCCTCCACGCGGTCCTGCACTTTTGCGGTCGCCATGCGATACTCGAAGGACATCTGCGCCGTATGCACGAGGTCGAGCATAGCGTTCTTGATGGCAGGCGCGGCATAGGTCAGGAACCTGAGCTTCCGCGACGGGTCAAAACCATCAACCGCGCGCAGCAGACCGATGCTGCCCTCCTGCACCAAATCATCCATGTCGATGTTCAGGCCACTGCCCTCCAGCGACGAACTTCGGTATATGAGGTCAGCAGTCTGCACGATGAAGCCCATATTCTTTTCAACAAGAAGCTCCCGCGTGGCCCCATCGCCCTTCTGAGCCAAGGCGCAAAGCCGCTCATTGGTCATGCTGTTCGGATTCATCGCTTGCCGCCGTTCCGGTCATGGAGAGGAACAACTTCCTGACGTATGCTGTGTCAACACCGGGCAGATGGGAAACGGAGGCTGCCACCGCGTCCGCAATCTGCTCCTTTGTAATTTTTCGGTTCAGTCTTTGACCGCCCTTGGTCAACTCCGCATAGATGCCCTTCATCGCCTGCGCCGTAAGCTGGCGCGTGGGCGGCATCTCTGCCTCGGCTTCCTTTTTCACGGCGCGGACAGCCTTCATAAAGGAGTTCTGAATGGAGTTCAAATCCGCCTGATCGATAGGCGTCCGCAGACTTTTGACCTCGTCCGCGGCCTGCGGCACTGTGCCCAGCATGGACGAAACCATCGAATAAAGCTGATTCTGCGCGGCAAATCCGGCGGTCAGCTCGTTATCCAGATACCGGGCGATCTGGTATGTGGTGTCGGCAAACTGCGGATTTTCCAGAAGGTAGCTGACGATTTTCGGATTGACCTTCTGCGTATAGAGATTCCGCGCCGCCTCGACGGAGAGGCCCAGCTCCGAGATATCATAGTTTTTGCGATCCGGCTCGTCCACCTCGCCCAGCAGAAAGTCGGTGGACACCTCAAACGCGCGGGCGATGCGGATGATGCTCTCGTCGCCCAACTTATCCGTTTTGCCGCTGATGAAGCGGCTCAGCGCACTTTCCGAGCAGCCAATTTTCGCGGCCAGCTCTGCCTGCGTGACCTTCCGGGACTTCATCAGATCTTGGATACGGTCACGGATTTTTCCGGGGAGATATACCTGATCCATTGCTGTAAACGCCTCCTTTTCCGGCAAAATCTCTTACAAATATGCTGCATGATATTTTCAAGTATAGCATATAATTTCCGCAAAGTATAGAACAAATGTTTTATATCCAAGAGATACTTTTTGACACATTTCACTCATTATCATTTTTCTCGCCCTCCTGCTTGCATTTCTGCAAGATTTCAGGAGGGCTTTTTGTTTTCTTGAACATGCGCCGGATTTCGCCGGTCTACACAGATTTCTCCGTATATTCAGGTGACAAAGGAAATTTGTCGCAAAAATCTGAAAGGAGAAATTGCCTATGAACCTATTTGAAGCCGTGAAAGCCGCCGTTACTCCGCGCATGGCAGCGGAGCGGTACGGACTGCCGGTTAGGCAAGGGAACATGATCTGCTGCCCCTTCCACGCCGACCGCACGCCCAGCATGAAGCTGAACGAGGAGTACTTCTACTGCTTCGGCTGCGGAGCGCACGGCGATGTTGTCGCACTGACTGCGCAGCTTTTTGACCTCCCACCGGCAGAGGCCGCCAAGAAGCTGGCGGCAGACTTCGGCATTGTCGAGCAGAAGCCATCCGTTCTGACGAAACTGAAGCGCAGCAAGTCGCAGGCGGAAGCCGAGCGGCGCTGCTTCCGCGTGCTGGGGGACTACCTGCGCATCTTGCAGGACTGGAAGGAGCGCTGTGCGCCGCAATCGCCGGAGGACGCCATCGACCCGCGCTATGCGGAGGCATGTCATATGCTGGAGCGCATCGGGAATATGCTGGACATTCTGGCCTGCGGCACGCCGCAGGAGCGCGCCGAGGTGGTGGCCGACTTGCAGAAGGACAACCGGCTGGCGCTGATGGAGGCGCGGAACCGGCAGATCAGGGAGGAAGCACATGGAACGAAATGAACCGCCCCGCTGGATGCAGGACAAGCACTTCAACGAGGTGCTGTTCTGTGAGGACTTTCTGGCAGAGTATCCGATAGTCTGCGTCGGCGGCAGCTTTTTCACCGTGGAGGGCCGCGTTGCTGATGAAGAAGGCATTCGCAAGCAGATCTATGAGATGCTGCGCCCGCATTTTACGAGCGGCACGGCTCGCCGCGCCACCACTCTTCTGGAAACGCTCAGGCTGGAGGCCTACACGCCGGAGCTGCCCATTCAGGAGGATCGCATCCACGTTGCCAACGGCACGCTGTTTCTCAATGGTGAGTTTCGTGCCGAAAAAGAATTCTGCCGCAACCGGCTGCCGGTCAACTATGACCCCAGCGCGCCGCAGCCGGTGACCTGGCTGCGGTTTTTGTCCGATCTGCTGGAAGCGGAGGACATCCTGACCTTACAGGAATACCTCGGCTACTGCCTGATTCCGACGAACCGCGGGCAGGTCATGATGCTGCTCAAGGGCAACGGCGGCGAGGGCAAGAGCCGCATCGGCGTGGTGATGCAGAAGCTGCTGGGCGACAACATGAAAAACGGCAGCATCGCCAAGGTGGAGCGTAGCCCATTTGCCCGCGCCGATCTGGAGCACGAGCTGCTGATGGTAGACGACGATATGAAGCTGGAGGCGCTGAAATCCACCCACCATCTCAAGTCCCTCATCACTGCCGAAATGCCTATGGATTTGGAGCGCAAGGGTGAGCAGAGCTACCAAGGGCAGATGTACGTCCGGTTTCTGGCGTTTTCCAACGGCGATCTGGAATCGCTCTACGACCACTCGGACGGCTTTTACCGGCGGCAACTCATCCTGTCGGTGAAGAAAAAGCCGCTAGATCGGGAGGACGATCCCTTTCTGGCGGACAAGCTCTGCGGCGAGATCGAGGGCATCCTCCTCTGGTGTCTCGAAGGCCTGCGCCGTTTGCAGGCCAATAACTTCCGCTTCACAGAAAGCTCGCAGACGAAAGCAAACCGCGAGGACGCGCGCCGCGAGGCCGACAATGTGCTGCTGTTCCTGCGCTCCGAGGGCTACATCCGCCTGAAGGCCGACAGCGCCATCCCCTCCGCCGCGCTATATGGTATCTATTGCCTGTGGTGCAGCGACAACGCCTACAAGCCGCTTGCCGCGCGGACGGTGAGCATGACGCTCAAAAAGCACGCCGATGAGTTCGGATTAGGGCACGACAACCACATCCAGAACGCCCTTGGCAAGCGGGTCAACGGCTTCTGGGGCATTGAGGCGCTGGTCGCGCCGCCGGTTTTATGAGATCAGACTCAAATTTCTCCATCCCATCCATCCCAAGCATCCCCAAAACCCCGGATGGATGGGATGGATGGGATAGATGTTTTTCAGTTTGCCCGCAAAGGAGGATGCAATGGGAAGAGTTTATTATAAGGCGCTGCCGCTGTTTCACTTGTACGACAGCGATCTGACCGGCACGCAGAAGCTGCTGATGACGCTGCTTCTGGTGGAGCGGTACGATATTTACGACTTGAGTTGCCTTGCGCGGATGCGCACGGAGGACGTGGCCGCCGATCTGGCAGCGCTGAAACGGAAGGGGTATCTGCAAGGCAGGTGAGAATCGGAAAGAAATTTGCGCGGCGGCGAAAGGATTTTACGAAACCGCGCTGCTCGGAACCGCGCACCGACTTCACGGATGCGCATGGGGCTGCACGGAACTCTGCGAAGTCACGCGGATTCGGAAAGTCGATACCCCTCACTTACGAAGAAGGCATCGACCGCCGCGTTTCCAGCGGATTTTGGGAACACAGAATATTACACCAAACAGCGAAGAAGGTTTTCGGAAACAGAAACCCGCTTCGCTGTTTTCATCACGAAAAAACAGGAGGTTTTTATGAGCATCAGAAATGAGATCAAGGCGCAGATCGTCCGCGCCGGTTTTACCATGCAGGAAGTTGTTGACCTGTTACATGCTGAATATGGCTGGTCGGACAGCGTTTCCAACCTGTCCGCAAAATTGCAGCGGGAGAGCATCCGCTACAAGGAGGTCGTGGAGCTAGCCGATGTGCTGGACTGCGACATCGTGTGGATGAAGCGAGGGGCGCGCCGATGAAAGCACAGTACGCCATTCTCCGCTTTTCCAAATATAAGGGGCCGGAAATCGGGCATATTGAGTCCCACAACGAACGCACCAAGGAGAAATACGCCAGCAATCCCGACGTGGACACGTCCCGCAGCCACCTCAATTTTCATCTGGTATCACCGGAGCGCAAGTACCGAGCAGAAGCGGAAAAGCAGATCGCGGAAGCTGGCTGTCGCACGCGGTCGGACAGCGTGCGCGTGGTGGAGGCGCTGGTGACGGCCAGCCCGGAATTTTTCAAGGGCAAGAAGAAAAGTGAGGTCAAAACCTATTTTCAGGAGGCGCTGGGCTTTATCCAAGAGTATCAAGACCCGAGAACCATCATCTCCGCCGTGGTGCATATGGACGAGAAAACACCCCATATGCACCTTTGCTTTGTCCCGCTGACGGAGGACGGGCGGCTCAGCGCCAAGGAAATCGTAGGCAACAAGAAGAAGCTGACTCAGTGGCAGGACCGATTTTGGGAGCACATGGTCAAGAAATACCCAGACCTGGAGCGCGGCGAGAGCGCCAGCGAAACCGGGCGCGACCATATCCCGCCGCGGCTGTTCAAGGAGGCCGTCCACCTGAACCGGATGAAGGAGCAGATCATGGCGATTCTGAACGACACCAATCCGTTCAACAAAAAGGCCAAGCTGGACGAGTTGGAAGCGCTGCTGGGCAAGTACGTTCCCGGCGCGGAGGCTCTGCGGACGAAGCTCAGAAAGTATGACGCGGCCTACAAGGCGCTGACCGCCGAGAACGCGGCGCTCGAAAAACAACTGGGCGCTGCCTCCAAGGAAAGTGTTCTGAAAAAATTGGAGATTAACGAAAAGCTCCGGGAGCTGGACGAGCTGCACCGCATGGTGGATGGCATCCCGCCGGAGATTTTACAGGCGGCGAAGCAGGTGGCCGCGCATAAGCAGCAGGAAAGATGAGGAAACTAAGGTTGTTAAAGGAGGTCGGTTCTATTTGGAGATGAACGTCAGGGACGATCAGAAGCTTGTTGAAATCTGGCTGACGAATGCAGAAAAAATTGACCCCGTCCTGCGGGAGGGGCTGAAGGAAATTTACGCCAAGTATAAGACGAAGAAATACATGGTTGCCGTGTTCGAGTCCGGCAAGGGTGATCTTTATAAGAACACGCGGGATCTGCTGCTCTTCAACCGCCGCCGCAGCGCCGAGAAGACCGTGCAGCAGGCGAAAAAGCAGAAGGCCGCGGGTATGGAGTGGTAAGCAGCGGGCGGAGGGGAGTAATCCCTTCCGCCCGTTTTCTTTTTTACCCTTGCAAAGAACGAAAATATCATGTACAATATTATCTAAAACAACGTGCTTATCAAAAGATATGTGTGGTTCATGCTTGCCGCCAGAGAAACGGAGGGAAACGCAAATGGAACATGAAATGATGGAGCACAGTGAAATTCTCCTGTACAGCGATGAAAACGGAAAGGAATTTGTAAACGTTGTATTTATGGATGAGACATTCTGGCTGACTCAGGTTGGCATGGCAGAATTGTTCGACTCCAGTAAGTCCAATATCAGCGAGCATTTGTCACACATCTTCGAGGAGGAAGAACTGGACAAAGGATCCTGCATGAGAAAATTCGGAATTTCCGAATTTTCTACGAAGCCCACCAATTTTTATAACCTCGACGCCATCATCGCCGTGGGTTACCGCGTGAACTCCAAGAAGGCCACACGCTTCCGCCAGTGGGCGACGAAGACGCTCAAAGAGTACATCCAGAAGGGCTTTGTGCTGAATGACGAGTTGATGAAGAACGGCCGTCCGTTCGGCAAGGATTACTTCGACGAACTGCTCGAGCGCATCCGCGAGATTCGCGCCAGCGAGCGCCGCGCCTATCAAAAAATAGCCGATGTCTTCGAGCAATGCAGCTATGATTACGACAAAAATAGTGAGACGACAAAGGCCTTCTATGCCTTTGTACAAAACAAGCTGCATTACGCCGTCACCGGCAAGACTGCCGCAGAGCTGATTTCCGAGCGGGCGACACTGGACAGTCCCACGATGGGGCTTACCACATGGAAGGGCGCGCCGGATGGAAAGATACTAAAAAGCGACACACTGGTAGCGAAGAACTACCTGAACGAAAAAGAATTGAGCCGTTTGAATCGTCTTGTGACCATGTTCATCGACTACGCCGAGCTGATGGCAGAGGACGAGCAGCTCATGAGTATGCAGGACTGGCTGAACGAAACCGACCGATTTCTGACCAACAACCGCCGCAAGGTGCTGGACGGAAAAGGTCGCATTTCGCGGGAAGCGGCGACCAAAAAGGTCGGCGCAATTTACGATCAATTCCGCAAGAAGCAAGACGCTGAATACATCTCCGAGTTTGACCGGCAGACGGAAAAATATCTCAAGGGTGAATGATATGAATAACCAAGAGCAATTCGCAGAATTTCTGCACTGTTGCAGAGAACAGCGCGTAAAACGCATTCATCTTGCCGAGCCGTGCCTGATCGTCAATTCATCGGCGGGTGATTTTGGGAGCATCCTCATAGAGTTTGAGCAGAGCAACTATTTCATCACATCCAAATACCTGCCGCACCAGCCGGAGGACGAAGAAATCGATGAATTCTGCGTGAAACAATATGAGTGCCTTGATGACCTCAAGGATGACGATCTGCTGGAGACGGACATATACAAGACCTTGTCCGGCGAGGACGCCCCCATTTCGTTTCTCACAGAAATGGTGGACGCCGAGGGCTTCTTCAATGGAATGGAGTGGACATATGGAACCGATTATCTGTTCTTTCTGGTCTCCTGCCCCATCATTATAGTGTCCGCCAGAGCGGATGAGGAACTCAAGCACCTCAACTATCCGCACCAGTTTGGAGAAGAATTTGACCCATTGCCAAATCGCGGTGAGCCTTTTGAGCTGTTCCCGGGCGCTTGAGGGTGGAGGTGTACGATGAAAAAGGCATTTGAATTAAATAAAGCCCTGCTTAATGCCGTAACTGCCTGCGACTATGAAGAGGCCGAACGATTATTGGTAGCAGGCGCTGATCCGCTCGGCTCTTCAGATGAAAACGAACCAGATGAGCATCTTTTGGGTGAACTTTTTTGTGAAATGCAGGATAACGAGAATTTGGAAGCTGCGTTCCCGAAGTTTCTGGAGCTTTTTTATGCGCACGGAATGGATATTGCCTCCCGCAACATCCCTACGGATGACGGAGACAACATCCACCCGCTTTGGATGTTAGCCTTTTGCCAAACGGAATCCGGACTGAAAATTCTGCATACGATGCTGGAGCATGGTTTGGATCGAGATTCTGCTGAGGTTCTGGCCGATCACATCCTGCTTGATATGGAGATGTGCGACGGCTGCGAAATCGAGGATACATGGTGGATGGAGAGCTGTTTCTGCGGATTGAAGATGCTGATGCTGATTGCCTCCTATCCAACTATTCTGAACGAAAGCACTTATCTTCAAAACTGCGTTGCACTTGAAAAGAACGATGCGCAAATGCTTCCCCAGTTCCGAAACTGGAATGACTTCGATTATCACATTGACCTTTCCACCTGCACAAATATTCCGCACGGTCTGCGGGATGCGACATTGACAATCCGAAACTCCAAAAGCAAAAAAACCGTATGGACGCTATCCATATGACCAGCCTCACCGGCAAAGGAGCCTATCATGACCGAAACATTTGATATCGCGGGCTATGCCCGTATTTCCGTGGATGATGAGCAGGAGCAGAAGAATATCTCCATTGAGAACCAGAAAGCCATCATCGAGGACTATGTAAAGACCCACTTCCCCGGCAGCACGCTGACGTTTTTTGAAGACCGCGACCGCTCCGGCTACACGTTTGAGCAGCGCGAGGGCTATCAGGAGATGCGCCGGGGACTCATGTCCCACAAGTACGATATTCTCATCATCAAGGATTTTTCCCGTTTCTCCCGCCGCAACTCGCGCGGACTGGTAGAGCTGGAAGACCTGCGCGACGCGGGCGTCCGGATCGTCTCCATCGGAGACGGCGTGGACTTCCCCAATGACGACGATTGGCTGAAAATCCAGTTCCAGTTTCTCGTGAACGAGATGCCCGTCACGGACACCTCCCGCAAGGTGCGCAACGTCATCAAGCGGCGGCAGAACGACGGCGAGTGGATCTGCGCCGCGCCCTACGGCTATCTTGTCACCGAGGACAAGCAGTTTGAGATTATCCCCACGGAGGCCGAGACCGTCCGCAGGATTTTTGACCTCTACAGCAACGCCGGTTGGGGCTACAAGAAAATCGCCAACTATCTCACCGATCAAGGCGTTCCCACGCCGCGCATGTCCGAGCGGATGCGCAAGGAGGCGGCGGGCAAGAAAACGAAACGGGAAGCCAAAAACGCCTGGGCCATCGCCACGGTGCAGGGCATTCTGGACAACGATTTTTATATCGGCACGCTCCGGCAGGGCAAGTATACTCGCGCCAAGATCAACGGCAAGGAGATCAAGCGCAACGACGATGAGCATATCGTCATTGAAAACCACCATCAGGCCATCATCGACTACCGCACCTTCGCCATCACCATCGCTTTGCGGGAAAAGCGCAGCCGTAATAACTATCGCGGCGTCAAGATCAATGACAACGTGTATTCCGGCTTTTTGCAGTGTGGCGACTGCGGCAGCCCGCTGTTCGCCATGAGCCGCAGCGATTTAGCGCCCGCATACACCTGCGGGACGTATCACCGGCGCGGCCTCAAGGGCTGCACCAGTCATCATATCCGCGTTGACCGGCTGGACGAGCTGCTGAAAAACTATGTGCGCAAGCTGGCGGACGGCTCTGCCGTCATGCTCGAACAGCTCAACGATGAGCTGAAGCGCGAGGCCGAGCAGGTGGCGGAAACGGAACAGTCTGCGGACAACCTCGCCGAGGTGCTGGCCGATCTCACCGAGGAGCTGAAGGTCACAAAGCGCCAGCGCATCCGGGAGATTATGAAAAAGCCGGAGCAGGAGGCTTCCATCGAGGCGCTGTATGATGAGATGGAAGCCGACCTCCAAAAGAAGATCGACGGCATCAACCACCAGATCGACCTGCTGTCCGATAAGCGCAACACCATCATTCAGGTGAACCGCGTGGCGAAGACCGCCATCGACGTATTTCATGACATTCTGGAAAAGGACAAGCTGGAGCGCAACGACTTAGAGCTGCTGATCGACCGGATCATCGTCTATGAGGATCATTTAGAAATCAGGCTGCAATCGGATATCGACACGCTGCTGCGCTGCGGAACACTCCCCGCGGAAACGGAGAATGCCGTAAATTTTAATTCCGGCACGGAAAATATCGAAAACACGCTGATCCAGTCCTCCAAAAATCACGAGGACAAGGTTTTCCGTGTCAGTGTTATCAGCAGCGGCGATCCGTTGGAGATCTATACCAGCCGGGATGGCGAGGTCATCTTCAAAAAGTATTCCCTCATGGGCGGGTTGGATGATTTTGCGGCCCAGCTTTGCGAGACTATGAGCCGTTCCACCGGGGCCATCTGTGCCGTGACAGACCGGGACAGCGTCATTGCTGTGGCCGGCGGCGCCAAGCGGGAGCTGCTGGGCAAGGGCATTACCGCCCAACTGGAGCAGGTTATGGAGAACCGCCGCATCTACCAATATGACGGTCAAGGGCCCCAGATCCCGGTATCCGACAGCAGTGACCGCCTGATGGCCATTGTGGCCGCGCCGATCCTTTCGGAGGGAGATCTGCTGGGACTGGTGCTGTTCATCAGCGACAGCCCCGCTGCTGCCGGGGACGCGGAGTACAAGTTGGCCCAGACCGTCGCTGCCTTTTTGGGCCGGCACATGGAAAACTGAAGAGATCGACAGCGGCAGGCGGCCATGGGGTGATCCATGGCCGCCTGCTATATTGGTTCTTAAAAGCGGGCGATTACAGGGCGGAGCGATTGCATTTTTGCAAAATGCAATCGCTTACATAGGCGGCTTTGTGAATTATCGAATAGAACCGGTGACGCAAGGAGCGCTGCATTCAAAGAAAAATATCTGGATTTGTAAATGTTGCACAATACAGAAAGACGTTGTTTTTGATATCTGTAGAAAATGGCGATTTTCTATTGCAATCCAAATTTTGCCATGATATCATATTCACAAATCACAGCACTTGGCGCTTTATTTTTATTGTGCATGAATGTAAGCGCTTTCTTACACTGGAAAGGAGAACCGGTTTTATGGATACCCCAACGATTTATGATGTATCCCGCCTGTCCGGCGTCTCCACGGCTACGGTCTCCCGGACCTTCACTACACCGGACCGTGTGCGAGAATCCACCCGCCGCCGGGTCTACGCCGCGGCGGAGGCACTGCATTACCAACCCAGCGCCATAGCCCGGGCCATGGCCCGGCAGCAGACTGACAAGATCGCCTTCCTGATCTGTAAAGAGGGCGCTACCATTCTGGATGAGTTCTACGCCAGTATCTGCGAGGGCGTCATGCGCCGCGCCAACGGCACCAACTACCAGCTTCTGATCTCCACAGCGGAGGAATGGACCCGCACGGCCCAGAGCAAGCAGATCGAGGGTGTCATCCTGGCAGGCAATGCCCAGGCCGACCTGATTTCCGAATTTCAGCGGCAGAACATCCCCGTGGTCCTGGTAAACAACCGGGCGGCGGGCTTCGATCTGCCCTGCATCGTGGCGGATGAAGCCGGCGGTGTGCGTCAGGTAGTCAGCCATCTGATCTCCGCCGGACATCAGCGGATCGCCATGCTGATGGGCCGCTTCTCCCCTTACGTCACCAGTGCCCGCTACAATGCGTTTCTCTCCGTTATGCGGGAAAACGGCCTTTCGGTGGATGAATCCGGCGCGTTGATGTGCGACCGGGATATCCAAAGCGCCACAGAGGCGGCCCTCCGTCTGCTGAGCCGCCCGGATCGGCCCTCCGCCGTATTCGCCTTTAACGATGTGCTGGCCGCCGGCGTCATGAAAGCCGCCCGGCGTCTGGGGCTCCGCCTGCCGGAGGATCTGGCGGTGGTGGGCTTCGACGATTCCTCCGTCTGCCCCATGATGGAGCCGGAGCTCAGCTCCATCCATGTGGATTGCCGACGGATGGGCGAGCTGTGCATGGAGCACATGGCTGCATTGCTGGACGGTGCGCAGGATGTTCCCCGGCTGACGGTGGTGCCGGTGAATCTCAAGATCCGGGCATCCTCCCGCGCCGCGATCTGACAGAAATTTTACACAGGCTTCACCTGGGTTTGATTGTTTCAGCACTATATAAAATGTATACTCTTCGGTGGAAAACGTTTTTCACTCAATAAGGAGGCGTTCTTGTGAAACGGAAAAAGAGAATTGGAACGGTTGGAAAGGCCATAGGCTGTCTGTTTTTTCTGATGGTCTCGCTGTTTCCCATCTACTGGCTGGTGGCAATGGCGATCCGGCCTACGGATGAAATGAGGGGACATATCGCTTTGATTCCTCAAAGTCTGACAGGCATCCATTTCGCGGAGCTGTTTTCGGCCAAGAATTTCGGCACCGCCATCATCAACAGCTTGCAGACTACGTTCGGTTCTCTGTTTGTCTCGCTGGTTGTCGGTATCTGCGCGGCCTATATCATCGCCCGCCGCCGGTTCCGGTTTGGCCTGAAAAAGCCCATGACATACTGGGTCCTGCTGGTGCGTGTACTGCCGCCGGTGGCCTTCACCATCCCGCTGTACATCATGTTCAATAAGCTCGGTATTCTGAACACCAAGCTGCCGGTGCTGCTGGCCTGTGTGCTGATCAACGTGCCGCTGATCATCTGGTTCCTGATCAGCTTCTTCCAGGATCTGCCGGAGGAAGTGGAGGAAAGTGCCAAAGTGGACGGCGCGACCGAGTGGCAGCTGTTCTGCAGGATTGTGCTGCCGCTGGTGGCCCCTGGCATCGCGGCAGTGGCCATGCTCTCCTTTATGTATGCCTGGAACGAGTACACCTACACCGTCATTTTTACCCGGACCGCCGTCAACAACACCGTTCCTCTGGCGCTGGCCCTGCTGAACACGGAGGATAACCTCACCAACTTTGGCCTGGTGGCCGCAGGCGGCGTGGTTTCCGTCATTCCCATTACCCTGTTTGTGATCTTTGCGCAGAACTACTTGATCTCCGGACTTTCAAGCGGTGCTGTCAAAGAGTAACAAAACAAAATCCAACAATTTCAGATTAGGAGGAAAACAAGATGAAAAAAGCGTTGTCCCTGATCCTGGCGCTGGCTATGGCCCTGTCTCTGGCCGCCTGCGGCGGCGGTAAGACCGAGACTCCCTCTGACAGCAATACTCCCGCTGATAATACCTCCGCAGAACCCACCAAGCTGTCCCTGATCCTGCGCGGCGGCACCTATGCCGACGTGATCAAGGAGTGCCTGCCCGCTTTCGAGGCTGAGCACAATGTTGTCTGCGAGGTGCAGGAGCTCTCTGAGGGCGACCTGTACTCCGGCATCGCTCTGGACGCCATCAATGACAAGGGCTCCTATGACCTGTGCATGGTGGACGGTTCCTGGATGGCAGAGTTCACCGAGAACGGCGTTCTGGCCAACCTCACCGAGCTGGGCTACTCTCTGGATGAGGACGTGATCCCCGCCACCACCACCATCTGCTATGTGGGCGATGACCTGTATCTGGCTCCCTACTACGGCAACGTGACCGTCCTGCTGTACAACAAGGCCAACGTGGAAGCCGCCGGTTACACCGGTGACACCATCTTGTCCTTGGAGGATATGCTGGCGATCTGCGAAAAGGCCAAGGCCGATGGTAAGCTGGGCTTCATCTATCGTGGCGACAGCCAGAATAACCTGGTCGTCGACTTCCTGCCCATCCTGCTGTCCTACGGCGGCTGGGTCATCGACAGCAACAATCAGCCCACCGTCAATACTCCCGAGTTTAAGGACGCTATGAACTTCTATCTGAAGCTCATCGCTACCGGTTCCGCCCAGGTTAAGGATGACCTGATCGCTTCCTGCGATACCGGCGCCGGCACCATGGGTGTGGGCTGGCCCGGCTGGTACACTCCCACTGCTGATACCGCTGCTGATTACTGCGCCATCACCGGTGCTGTCGCCAAGGGCGGCGAGACCCACAACGCTAACGTCTATGGCGTCTGGACCATTGGTATCCCCAGCAACAGCCAGAACAAGGAACTGGCTACCGAGCTGCTGAGCTACCTGATGGACAAGGATGTCCAGAAGTCCACCGTTCCCTCCGGCGGTGTGCCCTGCCGTTACTCCAGCCTGCAGGATGCCGAGATCCTCAAGACCTATCCTCAGTATGAGGTTGTCTGCAAGGCTCTGGAAGGCGGTATGTATCGTCCCGTGATTGCTGAGTGGACTCAGTTCTACACCATTCTGGGCGCTGAGATGGACAACATCGTCAACGGTGTCAAGACGGTCGATCAGGGCCTGGCCGATGCCCAGACTCAGTTGGAAGCTCTGATGAAGTAAGCATTCCGCTTACATCCCCATTTAGCATGTAATGAAACGTGCGGCCGGGCGAAAAGCCCGGCCGCACAACAAAAAAGAATGTTTCCCCCATTCCTTTTAATGATTACGATCCGTAACGCTTCTGAAATGTGAGGCCGCTGTCATGAAAAGAAACGTAAATACCAAACTCCGCTCCGCAGATGCCCAGACCAAACGGTTTGGTTTGGGAATGCTGTCCCCTACCGTTGTGATCCTGCTGATCATGACGGCGTATCCTTTGTTCTTTACGCTGGTTTACAGCTTTACCGACTACAACCTTCTCCGCAGCCTGAAGAAAGGGTCCCATTTTATCGCCCTTCAAAACTATACAAAGCTGCTGAGCGACCCGTATTTCCAGCAATCCATTCTCAACACCGTCAAGTTCACTATTCTTGCTGTGATTTTTGAGATGTTCATCGGTCTTGTGATGGCGCTGTTTGTCAACAGTCTGAAACGGGGCCAGAAAACCATGCGCACCCTGCTGCTCCTGCCGTATCTGCTGCCTACCGTCACTGTGGCTCTGAGCTGGCGCATGATGCTCTCTCCTAACTACGGCATTGTCAACCAGGTTTTGCAGGCTTTGCACCTGCCGGTCTACAACTGGTTTTCCGATATCCACACCGCCTTTGGCATGTTAGTGCTCATCGACGTGTGGCAAAGCGCTCCCTTTGTCTTCCTACTGCTGTACGCTGCCCTGCAATCCGTGCCGCAGAGCCAGTACGAGGCTGCACGGATCGACGGCGCGAACCGCTTCAAGATCCTCTTTTATGTGACCCTTCCCAACATCAAGAACAGTCTGGCCCTGTGTGCCCTGCTGCGTACCATCGACAGCTTCCGTCTGTTCGACAAGGTGAACCTGCTGACCGGCGGCGGTCCTGCCAACAGCACCTCCACCATCACCCAGTACCTCTACAACTACGGTATCAAGTCCCTGGACTTCGGCTTCGGCAGTGCGGGCGCCATCGTGATGACCGTTCTGGTCCTGCTGCTTTCCAGTGTGTACATCAAACGTGCGATTTCGTAAGTGCTTATGGAAGAGAAGAAGTTAACAGTTACTTTTGTAAATGTGGGCTACGGCGAGGCTATTTTACTGGAATGTCCGGACTCCTCCAAGCCTGACGGCGTATTCACCGCCCTGATCGATGGCGGCAGCGCTGAGGACAGCGAATTCGCGGATCGCTCCTCCGGTCGGGTCCGCATTGAGGAATATCTGAAAAAACGGGGGATCCGCCGTCTGGATCTGGCCGTCAGCACCCACATCCATGAGGATCATCTCTGCGGTCTCCTGCGGGCAGCCCGGATCGCACCCCCGGCAGTGCTGTGGCAAACGCTGCCGCCGGATCTTTACCGATCCCTCCGGCCTCTGGACGGCTCCGTGGCAAGAAATCTCTCTGAAAGCAAATTCATGCAGGCCCTGAATGACTACGGCGCCCTCTGCGCTCTGGTAGAGGACCACGGCGGAACCATTCTTGCGCCGAAAAGTGGTCAGGAATTGGTGATTGCGCCAGATTTGACCGTTCAGATCCTGTCACCCTCTACAAAAAAACAGTTGGCCCTTGCGGACGAAATAAATGCGTTGTATAATAGTGCAAACGTTTGCAGTACGTTCCTCCAACGGTTGGACGCGCTGGATGCCCGCATGAACAACTACAGTCTCATTCTGCGGCTGAATTACCGGGGTACCCGGATTTTGCTGCCGGGTGACACCAATGTGACGGGCTATGACGGCATTGATCCCGCGGACCTGCGGGCGGACCTGTTCAAAGTGGGACACCACGGACAAAAAGACGGCGTCGACGAAGCGCTGGCCGAATTGATCCGTCCCACCGCAGTGGTCTGCTGCGCGTCCAGCGACCGCCGCTACAACAGCGCCCATCCGGACACCATGAAGCTGCTGGCAGATCATGGGGCAGCCCTGTATTTTTCCGACTGTCCCCCGGTCCCCGGTATGCAGATCCCGCCCCATGAGGCTCTGCGGTTTACCGTCGGCCCCAACGGCGCCTTGGACGTCCGGTATCTTCCGGCATCCGAAAACGAATAGGAGGAACACACCATGGCAGAAGTCATTTTAAAGAATATCAAGAAGATCTATCCTCATCAGGAGCCTAAGAAAAAGAAGAAGGGCGAGCCGGAGAAAAAGACCAACCTCC
>OWIQ01000420.1_pt1 | contig 24367 bp, 19 predicted proteins | sample 1732701 | NCBI WGS metagenome assembly OWIQ01 (sample SAMN05065744, study PRJEB22554) | human gut metagenome | biome: ENVO:2100002; feature: ENVO:00000062; material: ENVO:00002003 | host: Homo sapiens | place: USA
AAGGGTATTCGTCGGCAGCGTCAGATGTGTATAAGAGACAGAGAGCAAGCGCCGGGCCAGTTGTTAAAAGCCATTTTTGTTTCATGGGGGAACCTCCAATCTTGAGTATCGCGAGAAGTGTAACAGATACAAACATACTGTGTCAATAGGCGAAAATGAAATCCGCGGCAATTAAAGCTCAGAGGGTATTCCTGTTTGACATACTTACGATTATCGTGTATCATCGTCTAAGTAGAGCACATAGTATGTGGTGTAGCTTTAACTCCACAAACGAAATCAGCGGTTTTAAGGTCAAATTTACCGTTGACAGAAAGCGTAGATCCCCGTATAATATGAAGTGTAAGAGGGATACTCTTTTTAGACCGGCAAGGTCAATTATCCCATTTGATTTAGGTCGGCAAGACCACCCAAGTTTTACTTGGTGAAAGACCATAGATTTTCTATGGTCTTTTTTCCTATATAGGAGCGGTAACATGGAGAGATATATAAAATCAATTACTGCTTTAAATGAACTGACCCTGCGTTTGCGAAATGCAAATCAAAACGAAATTGATCGGTACGCGGAATCTGATATTTTCTGGTCTGCGAATAAAAGCAAGCAGTCCTCGCGGCGCGTGTCAAAGGGCAACATTTATCAGTTTGAGTTTGGGAAAAACTATGTTCCTGAGATGTCGTATGAGCACAGGGGGCTTGTAATCGGCGTGTCGGGTAAATTGCTGTATGTGCTTCCAATTTGTTCATTTAACGCGAAGTACCCTGACCATGTAAACGCATATCACCCTATTGATAATCCCACCAGCAAGAGCAATTTCTTTTTACTCAAAAGCAGCGAATTTGCCTTTTTGACCCATGATTCTGTTCTTAAACTCAACGACATTCGTACAGTTAGTTTTTCCAGGATCAAGTATAGGCAGGACAACGGTTACATCGACCCCAAATCCGATACATATAAAGCAATCGAAAAAATTGTTTTTTCCAAATACTTCTTTGATTATTCGTTCCAATATGATAAACTTGCGGCAGATAATCAGCATTTGAATGAGCAGCTTGATAAACTTCAAAGAGAAAAGCAAGATGCCGACGAAAAACTCTGGGCAATCAAAGAGTTCATCGAATTTCATGGAACTGATGATGAAAGTATCGAACACCTCAAACAGATGCTTGACATCAAATAAACACTCCGTTATCCTTATATGCGATCTTACTCCGGTGTCCTACGGGCCCGGAGTTTTATTTTGCCAAGTAACGATAAAAATGGGGCAGTCATCCAAAGATGACTGCCCCTTCTATGATCCCCCCTTACGCATGGGTCAACGGTGGTTCACCTACTATGTCGCTGTTGTGCTGCGGCCAAAGGCCGCCAATCACTTTAGGAAATCTCCAGAGCAGTGTTATTCTTCATAATATTCTGGTCTGCCGATACTCGTAAAACCGGACACGCCCGTCACCACCACATTATTAGAACCGCTGGCACAGTGGATGATGAGCAGTTCTCCGGTGGTATCCCTGCCGCCTACGATACCGACATGGGAATCGCTTGGATAAAACACAAGGTCTCCGGGCTGGGCCTCACTCCAGTCTATGGGAGTACAGTAGCTATGCTGGGCCGAAGCTCCTCCGCCGTGGCCGATGACATAGCTGCCGCCAGATGCATTATAAAATACCCAATCGACAAATCCTGAGCAGTCGAGTCCGTAGGGACGATATGTCCCCGTGGTGGAGCTGCCCGCTGCAACGACCTTTTTTGTCTCGCCCCACCGGGAGTCCCAGCCGAGCACAAGGCTCTTTCCGCCCCAAAAATAACCGACTTTTCCGACAAGAGAACTTGCGGTGCGGACCACAGCTTTGCGCTCCGGTGACAGATCTTCCGGCAACGCGCGGATGAGCGCCGCCGTGTCCCCGCTGACGGAAGTGACATCCTCGATCAGTTCCAACAAGAGTTCCCGCTGCTCCAGCAGTTCGTCCAGCGCCGCGATCTGATTCCGATTGAAGTGATACTCGGTTTTCATTTCCTCCGCCGTTTTCGCAGAGATCGTGATATAGAGGTTCTTTTCCGTCCAGCCGTCATCGTCCTCGCCGCTGCCGGGATGGTCAATGACCTCAACGCGGTGCGAAATAGAGGTCATGTCCCAAAAGACCGCCTCTAAGCGGGCGATGCGGTCTGCATCCATGGTGGCCACATCTACGGCGTCTACATCGGCTCCTGCGACCTTGACTGCAAATACCGCCAGAACCTCCACCCAATCGGCAGACTGGCCGGTTACGGAAATAGAATCATAGCTGTCCGCCGTTTGCAGCTCCTCCAGACGCTCGTTATACGCATAATTGACCTGCGCCACCGCGGCGGAGAGGGGCACGACGCCTGGTTCCCGGTTTTCGCCGGAAAAGAGGATGCCGAAGGGCGAGGCCACCACAGCCGCAACAAGGATCACGATCAGAAGCAGCACGAGCAGTACCGCGCCGCCGCCCGCCGCCATAATGGAGCTGGCGGCAGACGCGACACCTCGCCCAATCGCTTGCGCGGCCTGCACCATTGCGCCGCCCAGCTTTTTTGCTCCCTTGCTGCCGCTTTTCACGGAGTCCTGAAGCATCGCCCGCTGGGCCTTTCGCTGTGCTGCGGCCTTTGCACGGCGGGCGGCTGTTTGCGTAGTGGATGCAGTGCGGGGCGCGCTCTGCCGAATGTACCCAACGGCTTGCATGGGGGCGGACTTCACCGATCTGCGTGTCCTCTTTGGTGTCAGCGTCCCTTTCGGGTTCGCCGCGCTCTGCACGACAGGCTTTCGCCCCGGAGCGGTAACTGTCCCTCCGGGGGCAGGCTGCGGAGCGGTCATGCGCCGCTCCGCTGTTCTTTTCTCGGCAAGGTTTCGCCGATAGGCGGCTTTTGCGTCCTGTATGGCTTTCTGCCGCCCACGCTCCTGCGGGGCGGCATTTGCACTTTTTGCACCTCCGCGATTTTGCGGAGGTACGGTCTGATTTCCGACTTTGTTTCGTGCGGCGTGTGATTGCAGTACATCAGAATACGCCGCAGGCGTATCGGGCTGGCCCCTTTTTGTTGGCGTCACACCGTCCACGGTTTCGAGCGTTTCTGCCGCAGTACGGCTTTCCGACGCACTATTCCTACCTTGCCGTTTCTGCTCCTGATAATGCTTTATCATACGCCGCGAGGCATCCGCCGCTCCAGCCGCACCACGGCGCATATTTTTCTCCACGCGGTCGGTGGCATAGCGCACAGGATCATGGCTCTCCGGCTCCTTTTCTCGCTGCCGCTTGTCCATGTGCTTTTTCAGAATGGACTCCGCATCCTTGGGTGCAGGATTCTTCAGCTTCGCTTTTGGGCTGTCCATGCCGGGTCTGATCTTCAAATCCCGCATGGCGTCAGTCCTCACCGAGCCGGGTGGACATCAGGCGGTACATCTCCGTATTTTTGGGCAGCTCATTGGCGAAAGGCACGATGGCACCGCCTACCTTAATCAGGCCATGACCAGCAGGAGCATTGTCCACATAGTTCATCTGCGTGTCGGATGCACCTAACAGTCTGGCAAGCTGCTCCCGGTCCGTGGTGGCCTGATTGAGCATCAGCAGGAACTCAGAGTTTGCAAACATCATTCGTGCCGTGTTGGACAGCAGACATTCCTCTACATTCTGCGTGATGCCGGTCAGCGTCGCGCCGTATTTTCTAAATCTTTTCCAGCATTTATACAGAAATTCACTGCTGTAATTGTTGATACCGCGCCCGCTGTTATTTCCGTTTGCAAAGAACAGATAAATCTCGTCGATATAGACATGGGTGTACTTGCCCTCTCTGCGGTTCTGAATGACGCGGTTGTAGATAGCGTCCAGCATCACCAGTAGGCCCACCGATTTCAGATTTTCGCCCAAGTCTTGAATGTCAAAGCAGAGGATACGGCTTTTCGTGTTGATGTTCGTCTGATGGGAGAATACATTCAGGCTGCCCACCGTGAACAGCTCCAGGGCCAGAGCGATCCGATGGGCCTCCGGGTTGACCTGCTTCATCAGGTCGTCATAGAGATTTTTCAGCGTGGGCGGCTCACCTTGATAGTTCTTCAGATACTCCCGGTAGATGTTGCCCACGCTGCGGTCAATGATGGACTTTTCCTGCGGCTCGATCTTATCCGAGCCCATGAGCTGTTCATAAAGCGACATGATGAACTCAGACTTCATGACCAAGGGCTCTTTGCCATCGCCGTAGCCCTCAGACAAGTCCAGTGCGTTGATGTGACAGCCGTGAGGATCGGACGCAGAAATAGTGATGACTTCGCCGCCCAGCGCCCGTACCAGTTCGCCGTATTCGCGCTCCGGGTCCACGATGATGATGTCGTGGTCAGTGGAAAGGGCCAGCGCAGTCATTTCCTGCTTCGCGGCCATAGACTTGCCGGAGCCGGATACGCCGGTGATGAAGCCGTTGCCATTCAAAAGGTTCCCACGATTGCAGATGATGAGGTTGTGCGACACGGCGTTGACGCCATAGTACACACCACCCCGGTCCTGTATCTCCTGCGACTTGAATGGCATGAGAACAGCGGTACATTCCGTAGTCAGCGTCCGTGTTGCTTCAATGCGCTTCAAGCCGAGGGGCAGCACCGTGTTCAGCGCGTCCTCCTGCTGGTAGCGCAGAATATTGAATTGACAGCCCCGCGCTCGTCCGATGGCTTGCAGGGCTTCGGTGTCCTGATCGAGCTGTTCAACATCGTCCGCCAAGTGCGTCAGCGTGACGAGCGCCAGCATCATGCGCTGATCTCGGCTCATGAGGTCATCCATAAACTCTTTTGTTTCGTTCCGCATCTGCTCCAAGTCGTAGGGAATGTTGGAGGCAAAATTGTTGTTCTGATTCTGTCTCTGCTGCCAACGGGTAATGTCGGATTCCACGGACATGATGCGCTTGCGGATGTCGCTCACCGCTTCATCCATCGCCACAGGAATGATGTCGATGGAGAGCATCATGTTCCGGGGATAGTCCGTCAGCTCGGTGATCATCGTGTCGGAAATAAAGCTGGCGTACTCCCGCAGAAACAGGGTGCGGCCCACATGATTGCCCAGTTCGTAATGATTTTTCTGAAAGGAAATGCAGTCCGGGGCGATGCTGTCCTTGAAGTCATGTCCCTTTCGCATGGTGTCCTCCAGATCGAAACAGATAAACTGCTCCTCACCGGGTCGGTAAAAATCATGCAGGAGCCGCAGGCGGTCATTGACCGTGATCTCGCGGACGCTGGAGGACATACGGGACAGGCCGGTGGTGAGGTCGGTGCTGACGCGGGCAAAAAAGGCGCGGGCTTCTTCGATGTTTTTCTTCTCCACAGAGATCGTGATGTACTTTTCCTGGATCAGATTATTGCTCTCCGCCGCCTTTTCCAGCAGCAGGTCGTTGTATTCGCCCCGGTACTGGTCCTGCCCGTCCCCCTTCATGGGCATGAGCAGCGTCCGCCCAAAGTCCTTTTGGTTGAGCTGCCGGTTGAACAGCGTGATCTTCGCCGTGGCTCCGATGGGGAGCGAGTTCAGAAAAGAGCAGTAGGTCATAAAGAGTTCCCGCTGCTTCTCCGGGGATGCCACGGCGTAATTGACATCAAAAAAGCGCCAAGTCTTAGAGAACTTGCCGCTCACTTGAAATACGCCGTCTTTGTAAATCCGCTTGATGGGGATAGATTTCTGAACGCTGCGGGGAACGGAAAAAGCGTCCCGTTCTGCGCTGCGCCGATGTTTGAAAATGTTCAATGCTTTTTCACCTTACATTTCTCAGCTTCTTCGTAATAATTTTCCGCTTTCCATACGCGCTTGCCGGCCATGATGACCTCCGATTTTAGAAAGGCCCACAAGAACTTCTCCAGGGGCAAATTGTTGTATTGAAAAAATCCCGCAGCGGCCACGGGGGCCGCGCCGACGATGCACACCCAGCTTACCGTTTCCCGGTCCAGCACATGGCGAAGGCCGAAGTACAGCCCCACGGCGACGCCCACCGCCAGGACGGAACAGATGAACTGCCGCGCAGACAGACCGAAAAAGAGCGTTTCGCGGTAGGCCCTGATTTCTTTGTTGATTTTGATTTCCATTGAATTCCTCCGTATTGTTTTGCTATATGTGATATGGTACGATAGCGTAAAAAGAATCGTGAAAGGTGGATTCTTCCTCATGGCATACAGTGAACAGCTATGGCAAGATGCAAAAGAGAAATGCCGTCTGTCCGGTGATGATATTGCCCGCGCCAAGAGGCTGGGGCTAAATCCCCGTAGCCTGATTAAAAACATACCCAGCAAGAGCGAACCGTGGAAAGCACCGGTCAGTGAATGGCTGCGGGAAATGGAAGAAAAGCGGGATCGGAAGTCCGCCCAGTGGCAGGCCCGGAAGGCGAGGAACCGATCATAGTCCCATTGATTTTTCCATGCCTCCTCTATCATTTTTTCTCTTTCCTCTCAGCGGCATTGCTCGTTTGTCCTCTTATTCCTGTCTAATTTGGAAATCGCAGCCTTATCGTAGAACTTCATCGCGTCGATTCCATCGTAGCCCTCTTTCTTCGCCAGAACCCCCTTTGTAATGCCGCGCTTTTTGCAATCATTCAGGTATTTTTGCAGCCCTTTCCAACATGCTCCATCTCGATCCTGCTCATCCTCCAGATGTTCCGCTGCGCGCCATGCCTCACAGTGCAAAATATCCGACACGGACAAAATCGAGTATCCCTTTGCCAGCTTTTCAAAAAAGCACTCTTTTACATCAAACAAAGTTAGATCATACCACATGGCCTGTTTCTGCCTGATTCGCGGCTCGTCTCTCCAAATCTGAAACCGCAGCTCCAGTCCTTCGTCCGCAACGAACGCATGAGCGATCACTTCTTTGGAAAAGGCATCGCCTTTAACCATGACGCAGCCCAAAATGTACGCCTCATTGCCGTACTCATTGCGCCTTTGCTGATACTCTTTTGTTCGTTTCAGTTCTCGCTCCACAATGCGGACGGTTTTCTCACGATCATAATTCATAGCTGTCTCCTTTATAAGCCAAGCATTTCCTTTGCAATATGGTCTGCGGACTTCACAAGCCCCACCAGCACCAATAAGTTAAACACGACTTCGCCCAAATAGCTCCACACCTGCGTCACAACGGATACGCTGCTATCCACGACGGGCGTACCGCTGGAGGAAAAGGCCGAAAAAATAATGCAGGCCAGCACGATCACGACGCCCTCCATGCACACGCCTATGTAGCTTCTGAGGAACGCCTTTCCAAAATGAGATGTTCCTTCTCCCGCAAACGACGCCAGGGCCACCGGTGAAAGCGCAGCGTACATATAGATTTTGAAAAATCGCCCATAAACAGTCAGTATCATAATGAAGGCCAGCACGGTAATAAACAGGCTGCCTAAGATCGTCACCAGCCACAGGGGGATACTTGCAAAGAATCCCACATCGCTGATCGCGTCCGCGATCTCCTGGGGCAGCGTCACAGACGCGCCGGTCAAGCCGCCCACGCTGCCTGCCGCTGTTGCAACAATGCCGTTGCACACATCAAAGACATCTGCCAGCAGATCCATTCCGTAGGTGATGCCTAACTTCGCCAAAATGAAGTAAATGAAGTGCCGAAGCAAATGCTCCGGCCTCTGAAAGTCCCGAAAGCTGGACGCACTGCGGAAAATGCCAATGGCGAAGAACAGCACCAACAGCCCGTAGCCGATGGCCTGCATCCCGCCGTTGATATTTACGATGGTCTGCCATATTGTTCCTCCCTTGAAGGTCTGCGGCGATTCCGTAAGGAGCGACCACATCTCCGTCATTTTGGTATTCCATGTCATAAATGCGTTGGTCAGGTTTTCCGTGATCCAGTTATTGTCCATGTGTCCACCTCCTATTGAATCAGGCTGCTTTGCCTGATATAATGAAGAAAATACATTTCGTTTGGTGATGAGAAATGAAAAAGGTCTATATCTGTGAACGCTGCCGCTTCCTGTTTTCCCAGGATGCTGTGCCGGACCGCTGCCCCGATTGCGGGAAAGAAACAGTCCGCCCCGCTGAGCCTGCGGAAGTGCAGGAATATGAGCGGCAGCGGCAGGACGCGAAAAACGATCCATTATAAAGACGGGATGACTTCCCACAAGAGAAGTCACCCCGTTTTTCTTGATCAGATTGCGCCGATGGTGGAGAGAATTTCCTTGCTGAAGGCGATCATCAGACCGCCAAACAGACAGAGAAAGCCCTGGGTCCTCTGGCTCGCGTCGTGGGACTGGATCGACATACCCACCTGCACGATGCCCCAGCCCAGGATAATGACGCCCAGCGCCTTGATGATGCTGAAGATAAAATCCGAAAGGTTGTTCACGATGCCCAGCGGATCGGTGCCCGCCGCCATCGCGGGCGTGACGCAGGACAAACAAAGGACGGCAGCACCTGCTGCCGTCCAATAGCACCGCTTCACCTTATTCATCTTCATTCCCTTCAAGGGGTTCTTCTTGTTCAGATTCTTCATGTTCTGTCTCCTCCATATCAATAAAATCAAAATCGTCCAACGATTTGAACGCATAGGGCAGGTCCGGCAGCGCGTAATTCGGCGCGCCCTGCGGCTTGTGGATGTAGGGCTTTGCCTTTCCGTCCGCCGTCAGCCGGATATTGGGGTGGCGCTTGAGGTCGTATTTCTGGTCCAACACAGGGTCCTCACCGCGAATGAACAGGATCGCATCCTTCGTGTCCAGCTTCCGCACCTCGTCCATCGTCAGCAGTTCCCGCCCCGTCTGTTGGAAATTGGTGGAGCTGGAGCCGCTGCGCCCCTTCGTCTGCCCCCGTGTGCGGGTGTCGATGGTCTCTTTGCCCAGCAGCTTTGTGACGAACTCCAATGAGGTCGGCTCGTTGCCGCCACCGAGAAAGAGCAGCGTGTCGCAGTTGCCGATGATGCTTTCCCATTCCTTTTCATATAGGGCCTTGATGTTTTGGATATTCTGCACGATGATGTTAAGCCCGATATTATAACTGCGGCAGGTGGCCAGAATTTTGGGGTAGCTCTCCGGTTGGGCGACATTTGCCCATTCATCTTGAATGACCCGCACCGGGACCGGGAGCCGTCCGTTGTACTTGTCGTCCGCACAGCGGTAAAGCTCCTGAAAGCATTGGGTGTAAAGCATACCTATAAGGTAATTCATAGATGTGTCCGCGATGGGGATCACACAGAAGATGGCCTTTTTCTTCTCACCAAGGCTTCCGAAGTCCATCTCGTCGCGCTTTGTCATCTCCGCGTACTGTGGGATGTTAAAGGCGGCAAGCCGCACGGCGGCGCTCACCAAAATGGATTTTGCCGTCTTGCCCGCAGCCTGCTTGAATGCTTTGAACTGCTTCACCGCCACGTGGTTCGGCTGTTCCTCCTCCAACGCCCGAAAGAGCATATCCAGCGGACTGCGGTATTGGTCGTCCTCCTCCCGCACCTCCGCAAAGTTCATCATGTAGATCATCGTTTCAAAGTTCTGCTCCTCCGGCGGGGCCTCGCTGACAAGATAGAGCATGAGGGCCGAGTCCAGTGCGATCTCCGCTTTCTCCCAAAATGGGTCGTTGCTTGAGGCGTTGCGGGGCGTGGTGTTTTTGATGAGATTGTCAATGAGTGTCAGCACATCCTTCTCATTGCGGATATACGCAAAGGGGTTATATCCGTCTGACTGACTGGGGTCGATCAAATTGAACACCCGGACCTCATAGCCCTTTTCCTTCAAAAGACTGCCGGATGAGCGCAGCAGCTCGCCCTTTGGGTCCGTAATGAGGTAGGAGCAATTTGCGCTGTAGACGCCGGGCTTGCAAAAAAAGCGGGTTTTACCTGAGCCGGAGCCGCCTACAACAAGGATGTTGGTGTTGCGCTGGGTCACATAGCCGTCCATGCCCAGGCTGACGCGCTGGGTCAATATGATGTTGGCGTCTTTATGCCGGTGGTCCATGTACTTCTTGTTCAGCGCCTTGGGAGCGCCCCATTTGGCGCTGCCGTATTCCTCGCCGGGGCGTCGGTTCTCTCGGCTGGAGTAGTAGAGCGCGATGCCGCAGCCATAGAGCAGCAGGCCAATCAGCATGAATTTCAGCGTATGATCCGTCCATCCAATGGAAAAGGGGCGCTCCAGCACCTGGCTGAAACGCCCCATCCATTGGAACAGGTTCATACCGTCCTCGTAGGCGTAGGCGGCAATCGCCGCAGCCCACAGGATCAACGGAGAGAGTGCCGCCCACATAGGGGCGGCACTCTGAAAATCTCTCTGTCGCAAGGCTTAGTACCCCGTCTTGGGCAGCTTCACAGTCGTTTTCGCGTAGACCGTGGTGAGCCAGCGGGACACCGCCTGAATCCACTGCCCATTATAGCGTCCACCAACATCTGCCACATTGACGATGCTGGAATTGTTGGCAAGGCCGCTGCGGGCGGTGGCGTAGATATACGGCGTTTCCACCTGCGCGAAACCGGTCTTTACATTGCCGAACACGAACATGACCTCCGTGACGCGCTCATTGGCCGCAAGGCCGAGAACGGCAGGGCGAGCATCAAGCACATAGGACTTACTGGTGCTGAGGTTGTCCGCCAGAGTACGGTAGTCGCCGGAGAGGTTCGTTCTGTAGACGACCTTGTAAGAAAGCGGCTGATTATAGCTGCCGGTAACGATCTTATTCAGCGTCACCTGCGCCGGAAGCTGATCTCTCCAATAGAAGGAATCAAGGGCGACGGTGGAGCTGTTTTTGATCTCCGAGAACACATAGCGGATGGGCTGACCGGGGACAGCCTGCACGGGGCCGGTTTTCTTAATGCCGACGCCGGTGGAAATGCTGCTGTCCTGGACCTCAAAGGTCACGATCTGCCCGTTGAACTCCAGGTATGCGGTCATCACTGTGGGATTGACCGAGTAATAAGCCGGGGCCTGCACCTCGCGGATGGTATAGCGGGACAGCGGGAGCGTCTTGGAAACAGCGCGTCCGTTGCGGTCCGATTTGATGGTGTCCACGATATTCCCAGCTTTGTCATAGACTTCAAATACCGCGCCCTCCAGCAGCGTACCAGCCGGCAGGCCGTTGGTGGGGTTATCATCTGCGGACTTCTTGATGATTTGGATCTGTCCACACTCTGCACTGTTGCTCCATTCGATTTCCGTAGTAGAGCCCGCGCGGACATAGATCGTTTTCAGCTCCGGGTCCAGCACATACCCCTGCGCCGCCTTGATCTCACGCAGATAGTAACGGCCATCCGACAGCCCTTCGTCGGCGTAGATATAGCCGTCCTGGTCCGTCACATACTCCCCGATGGGATTGTGATCGCTGTCATAGAGCAGGAACACCGCGCCGGAAATTCCCTTGCCGGTAGCCTTGTCCACCTTGTGGAGCAGGATTCGGGAGATGGGGGCGTTATAGAACCAAAGCTGCTGCGTATCGTTGGCGCGGACCTCGATGGTCTGGCTGCGGGAGGCATCGTCAATGCGATACCCCTTGATGGTTTCTACCTCCGTTACGACCACTGTTCCAGTGATGCCGCTGAGAATGATCTGGCCGTTTTTGTCCGTTCGGTACAAGCCCTTGCTGGAAAGTGCGCCATTGTCCACGAAGCTACCATCGGAATAGGTGATCTGGAACAGCACACCCTCCAGGGGTGTTTTCTTATCCGCACTGGACAGCTTATTGATGATGAGAGAACCCTGCGGCTGATTGCGGAACTCCAGCGTCACGGTCTGGCCTGCCTTGACGGTTGCGGTCTGCGGGGCATCGTCCAGCAGATAGCCGTCCCTTGCGCGGGTCTCTTTTACCACCAGCGTCGTGCCGGGGACAATGTTGCTGACGGTGAAGCTGCCCGCGCTGTCAGTGATGTATTTGCCGTTGGCGTCGCCCACCACGGTTCCGTCCGCTGTGGTCACGAAAAACTCAACATCGGAAAGGGGCTTATGGGTCGCGCTGTCGATCTTCTTCACCAGCAGGCTGCCCTTGGGAGAATTTCCAAAATAGAGCTGCACCACATCCTGCTGCTTGCCGCTGATGTAGACCGTCTGCGGCGCGGTGTCGATGACATGGCCGCTGTCGCTGGAGATTTCCTCGACGATATAAGTGCCTTCTTTCAGCCCCGTTACGGTAAAGCTGCCGTTGGCCGAGGTCTTATAAGTACCGATGACCGTACCGCCTGTGCCGGAGGTGCCGCCAAGGTATTTTACTTGAAATACGGCGTTGCTGACTGCTTCTCCGGTGACGGAATCGTATTTCCAAACCACCAACGCGGAGAGGGGGATATTTTCAAAGGTCAGCGTCTTGGAAGTGCCGGACTTGATATAGACCTCCTGTGTGGCCTCCTTGGTGGCGTACCCCGTGGGCGGCTCCTGCTCCGTCACCTTGTACCAGCCGTCCCGCAGACCGGTGAGCTGGAACTGGCCGTTCTCGCCGGTGTAGTAGGTGCCGAGGTCGTTGATCTCACCGCTGCCGGTGTTGTTGCTGGCGTAGGTAACATGGAATTTCGCACCCTGCAAGGGATCTCCCGTCACGCTGTCCACCTTTTTAACGGTCAGCGTGGGCTTCTGATGGTTTTCAAAATAAACGGTGTGGTCGCGGTTCGGGTAAAGGGTCGCAAGCTGGGAGGGCGCGTCCAGCAGATACGGCGACGGCACGGATTTTTCGCTGATTTCATACACACCGGGCAGCAGGTTTTTCAACTCTGCCTTGCCCTTGCCGTCCGTCTTGATCTGATCGACGCTGTGACCGTCTGCGGCGCGGACTTCAAACACAGTGTCCGCAATCGGCTCGCCGGTATCGGCGTCGTGCTTGTAGACAGTTAGGTTGGGGCGCTTCTGATTTTCGATGGTCAGGGTGCTGGTTCGGCCTGCGAACAGCTCCATGTGATACTCCCGCAGGTCGAGGATGTGAGAGGAATCTGTGGCGGTTTCCTTGACGGAGTACACGCCGGGTTCGAGGTCAGAAATCAAAATCTCACCCTGTTCATTGGTGGTGCGGTCGAGATAATGCGTCCCGTCCTCGATCTTGGCAATACGGAAATAAACATTTTTCAGGCGGCTCCCGTCCGAGCTGGTCTTGATGATCTGCAACGAGGGCTTGATGGTATTGGTGAATACGAACTGTGTGTCCTCGTTGGCGTCAAGCCGGATGATGCGCTGGGCCTGGTCGATGATATAGCCCTCACAGGCTTTTTCCGTCACCACATACGCGCCGGTGGGGAGCTTGGAGAGGTCGATCTCGCCGTTCTGATCGGTGGTAAATTCCTTGGGGCCGTAGTCACCAGCTACGGATTTGATCTCAAACACAGCATTGGGAATGACACGGCTGGGGTCGGTGCTGTCCACCTTCACCAATCTCATCCCCGGCTTCACATCGTTGAAGAACAGCAGCTCCTTGATGCCGTCACCGGCAGACAGCTCCACCTCCTGCGGCGTGGTATCGAGGATGTGGCCGTTGCTGCCGGTATCCACTTCCACGGCGCGGTAGGTGCCGGGGACAGCGTCGGTCAAGAGGATTTCGCCAAACTCGTCCGTGCGGAATTTGCCGAGAGAAACGCTGTCTCGAAAAACTTCAAAGGTGACATTAGCCATCGCCACCATGTTCTTGCGGTCATACTTGATGATCCGCAGACCGGGCAGTTCCTTGTTCACGAGAGAAAATGTCGTGGTTTCGCCGGTGGCCACGGAAGCCGTATAGGTGGCGTCGTCCTTCAGCCAGCCGGAGGGCGCGGTGATCTCCTTGATCTCGTAAGCACCGGGCTTGATGTTGTCAAAGATGGCATAGCCCGCAAAATTGGTTTCGGCGGTGTAGGTCACGCCGCTCTCAATGTGCTTGATCTGCACCATGGCACCGGGCAGGTGCGCTCCGGTGTCGGACAGCTTCTCGATGCGAAGCGTTCCGTAAGGCTCATTCCAGAAGGTGATTTCTGCGACTTTCCCGTATTCCACCTTGATATTCTGTGCGGGCGTTTCACTGAGTAGATGATCCAAAGGCGCTACACGCTCATACACGGTGTAGTTGCCCGCCAGCGTCAGGGGAATCGTCACAGTGCCGTCCGAGCCGGTGGCGAAGGTGCCGACAGTGGCTCCGTCGGGACCGACCACCTCAAAAATAGCGCCGCTGAGCGGGGTATCCGTACCCTTTTCCAGCTTGATGAGCTTCAGACCGGTGTCAGGCACTTCGGGTTTCTCACCATCGCTGTAATTACTGTATGTGGACAGCTTCATTGTGGTAGTTGGGTCGGTGTCGCACATATAATTCTGGAGCTGGCCGTACTTGCCCTGTTCCGCGCAGACGGCGTAAAACACACCGTACTTGTATACATTGGTAGTGAAGGAAAGCTGGACACTGCCAGTCTTTCCCTCTACTGCGGAGGTGGGATACAAAACTTTGAACTTTCCGTCATATCCGCCCCCGGTGCCGGAGGTCGTGATGGTCGTAATATCCTTATTGTTCATGTCCACGATACGAGTCCCTGTGGGAACGGAAGCCGGGTCGGAAAATGCGACGCGAATGGCATAGTCGCATACCCAGGTGTCCGAATGGATGGTAAACACCTGCTGTTTATACTGCTGTCCGTCCACCGTTACGGCATAGGCGGTATCCCGGTCAGCCGTCGCGGTGACGCGAGGCGAAAGCACCTTGCTCCAGGATGTACCGCGTACATAGATGTCCTTGGCGGCGGCAAGGATGGCCTGCGCCCGCTGGAGTTCTGTGCCGGTCAGATTGGGATTGACCTTCAGGTTATTGATGTTCCAATTAGGCAACAAATAGCACCACAAGGCCATCTTGGTCGCGTAATACGCATGGTAGCGGTTTTCTAATTTTAGTTCACCAAGACCGCGAGTAGGGTATCCATTGGCAACGATGCCCATGACCTTTGGATCGTTGCCCTTTTCCTTGGCAATGTATTTGATACTCTCGCCGGGGGCCACGGTCTGCGGCACTCCCTTGGTGTTAGGATTGACGCAGTACGCGGGAATCTCTTTTGTTCTGCCATTGCTGTCCACATAATTAAAATAGGTGTAGATCAGTTCACGGACGCGGCCATTGATGGAAAGATAAGAGAGTTTCTGCCCGCCATTGTAGATGTTGACTTCGCCAAGGGCTTCTTCCTCACTGCTGGCAGCAAGGGCCGTGGCCGGGAGCATCCCCAGCACCGTGACCAAAATGAGCAGCAGTGCGATCAATCGTTTCTTCATGTGTGATTTACTCCTTTTTGTTGATTTTGGGCAATAGAAAAGGCGGTATGCTTTCGCATACCGCCCTTGCGCGTTTGGATATAAAATTGTCAGATGACATCAATGCAATATTCCGTGTATTGGAATACGCCGTCCTTGTAGACATCCCATGCTTCCATCGAGTAGGTTCCGGGAGGGCAGGAGTTGAACAGTTCAGTGATCTGCGATGCCCGCCACGGCCAGAAGCTCTGCGGCGTCACATCGCTGGGAATGCTTAGGTTGATCTTCACCTTGTCGCCGCCGCTGGGGAACTTCACCGGCTGCCCGTTCTGCCATGTTTCCGGGTTATCTCCGATGGCATTATATAATGTATAGAGCATCCGGCGCGTTTCGTAGAGGTTGCGCTGGAACAGATAATCGTGTCCGCCGCTGGTGAAGTGACGCGCCTCTGCCTTCGGCATTTCCGGCTGGGGCAGCTTGCTCCAGTCGCAGGTCGCCGTGGGCAGCTCTCCCAGCGGTGCGCTGGAGAAAGCGTTTTTGTCCCAGCGGGACACATCCTTGATGGTGTAGTTCGTGCCGTCGTCGCAGCGGATCACATCGCCCACCTTGGGAACATACCGGGAACCGTCTGTGGGTGCTGCGGCAGTCTGCTGGGGTGCGATGCCGGTATAGGGCTTATCTGCCTCGATCTGGACCGTCTTCGTATTGCTGTCCCAATAGACATTAAACCCGACCTGCTTGCCAATATCCGCCAGCCGCACGTAGTTGTTGCCGTTGATGACATAGGCTTCCATCTGCACCTGCTGCCCATCTACATAGATACGGTGATTGCTGCGCTCGGCCATGATTCCGGCGGCATAGGCCGTCGTGGTAATGCCCACCAGCAGCAGACCGGTCACAAGTCCGGCTGCAAAATTTCCTCGCTTCATGGGGAATCCCTCCTCATCATTTGTTGGTGAGATCATGGTAACATGGAAATGGGCGCGTGTCAAAAAATCCGCCCTGATTTTTCAGAGCGGATTTTCCGTTACACTTCGCTGAGCAGGAAGTCCAGCGCCTTTACGATTTTGATACCGTCCACATCGTGGATCAGGTCGCAGTCCATCGCAATCACGATCTTTTCGTAATTGTCCTGAACGGCTTGCAGCGGTGCAAGCTCCCGTGCACGGGTTTCGGGGGCGTTCATATTGTCGGTGACTTGAATATACTTTTTCTCGTTCATCTTCGTTGCGATGAAGTCGATTTCTTTTTCACCGACCTTACCGATAGCCACCTCATAACCGCGCCGCAGCAGTTCAAAGTACACGATGTTTTCTAAAATGTGTCCCACATCGCCGCCCCGGTTGCCCAACAGGTAAGTGCGGAGGCCGGGATCAACGATATAGTATTTGCCCAGCGTCCGCAGATAGTCCTTCCCCTTGATGTCAAACCGTTTGACCTCATAGAAGATATAGGACTCCAGCAGCGCGTCGATATAGGCGGAGATCGTCTGAACCGCAGGCTTGGTTTTTCTGCCATCGTCCAACAGGCCCTCGCTGACAAGGGTGCGCCCGATGGATGCCGCCGAGGTGTTGTTGCCGATGTTGTCAGCCAGAAACAGAATGATCTTGCGAAGTAGCAGCGCGTCGGTAACGGCCCGCTGTTCTTTCCGTTTGCCGCGTTCCAGAATATCCCGCACAACAACAGCGGAATAAATGCCGTCCAGCAGCATATTGGCGCGCTCCTGATCCAGTTCCGCCTCGGCCAGTGCGGGCATACCGCCAAACTGTGCGTAGGCTTCAAACAGGTCGCGCAGCTCATACGCTTCGCCGTCTTTTCCCTTGGCGCGCTGTTTCATAGTGCCGTTGGGGGCTTTGTACTCCTCCAGCAAATAGCCGTGGAAGTCCAAAAACTCACGGAAGGACAGCGGCAGCATCTTGATCTCCACATAGCGCCCGGACAGATACGTGGACAGTTCGGAGGAAAGCAGGTAGGCGTTGGAACCGGTCACATAAATGTCGCAATCCAAATCCACGCGGAAGGAATTCACGGCATCCTGCCAGTCCCGAACCTTCTGCACCTCGTCCAAAAAGAGGTAGAGCCGCTTCCCCTTGGGAGTTCGTTCTATCACATACTGATACAGCCGCTTGCTGTCCATGTCTGCAAACTGCATGGACTCAAAGTTCATCGAGAGTATCTGTTCCTCCATGACGCCCTGTTCCCGCAGATGTACCATCATCAATTTCAGCAGGCTGGATTTGCCGCAGCGCCGGATTCCGGTCACGACCTTGATGACCTCCATATCCTGAACGGAAATGAGCTTATCAAGGTACTGCGATCTGTTTTTTAACTCCATGATTCTGTCACCACCTTTTGAAGCCATGATAGCACACCTCCAGCATTAAGTAAAGTTTTTAGCATCAATGTGAATAACTTTTTTCTTGTCGAAATTATTCACATCAATACTACTTCTGTCGAGCCTGCACGCACCAGCGGTAATTCGGCTGATTCTTCACGCAGGTGACAAGGGTGATGATGTTCTCCGTGCTGTCATTCAGGACACTGGTATCATCCACGCTGATTTTAGCCAAAAGCTGTTTACCCGTCTGGTAGGCATCAATACGCTTAGAGAGTAAAACACAGGACACGGCATACTGCCGTGTCCTGTATTTTTTCGGAAAGTCCGTCAGTCGGAGGTGCGGACGGGATCGTCCCCCGTTTCATTGGGAATATCACCGCCGGCATTCTCTACAGCCATTTTCTCCATGCGGTTCATGAAAATGGGAGAGCAGACGCCGAACACGCACAGGGCGATCAGCACCCAGCAGAGAGGCGTGGAGAACAGGATGGCCGGACTGCCGCCGGACAGCCGCAGGGAGCGGCGCAGACCGTTTTCACCGATGGGGCCCAGAATCAGGGCCAGCACAATGGCCGCCGGGTTCAGATCGAACTTGCGGACCAGATAGCCCAGCACGCCGAAGATCATCATAATGACCACATCGAAAAAGTTCTTATGGATGGCGAAGGAACCCACCACACACAGGACGGCCACGCTGGGGATCAGGATGGCGTCGGAAAGGCGGGAGATCTGCGCAAAGCCCCGGCAGCCCAGAAGGCCGATGCCCAGCATAAAGAACTGGACCAGCACAAAGCCCGCGAAGAAGGTGTAGGTCATGGGCGCATAGCGGGTAAACAGCTCCGGTCCCGGCTGGAGGCCCTGAATGATCAGTCCGCCCATGAGTACGGCGGTCACGGACTCGCCGGGGATGCCCAGCGTCAGCATGGGGATCAAGGAGCCGCCGGTCACGGCGTTGTTGGCCGCCTCGGAGCCTGCCACGCCCTCGATGGAGCCTTTTCCGAACTCCTCTTTGTGATGGGAGAACTGCCGTGAGGTATTATAGCCCAGGAAGCAGGCGATGGATGCGCCCGCGCCGGGAAGAATACCGATCAGGTTGCCGATGATCCAGGAGCGGAGGATGGTGGGGGTGATCCGCTTGATCTCCTTACCGCTCAAGGCGATCTTGTCGCTGAACTTGGCTGCCTTTGCCCGCTGCTTGATCTTCTTCTCCGCCAGGATCAGCACCTGAGACATGGAGAACAGACCGATCAGGGCGCAGGTGGTGTTGATGCCCTCATACAAAGAGGCCTGTCCGAACATGAACCGCTGAGCGCCCTCTATGGGGTCCATGCCGATGGTGGACAGCAGCAGGCCCAGCGCGCCGGAGATCAGGCCCTTCAGCAGAGACTTGGACGCCACGCCCGCGATAATGGTCAGGCCGAAGATCGAAAGCCAGAAATATTCCGGAGATCCGAATTTCATGGCCAGCTGCGCCAGCAGCGGAGCGAAAAAGTACAAAGAGACGCAGGAGAGCAGGCCGCCGCAGAAGGATGAGAAGCAGGCCACGGCCAGTGCCTTGCCCGCCTTCCCCTGCAAGGTGAGCTGGTAGCCCTCAATGGCGGTGGCGGCAGAGGCGGGGGTGCCCGGCGTGTGGATCAGAATGGCGGAGATGGAGCCGCCGAAGATCGCACCGCAGTAGATAGCGCCCAGCACGATCAGTCCCGTTTCCGGGGCCATGGTAAAGGTCATGGGCAGCAGCAGCGCAACGCCCATGGCTGCGGACAGGCCGGGCAGACAGCCGATGATGATGCCGATGGCGGTGCCGCCGGCCATAAACAGCAGATTGCTGAGGGACATCGCGTTTACGAAGCCGTGTCCCATCAAGGCTAAAGTTTCAAGCATAACTCATGCCCCCCTTTATTTGAACAGCAGGCCCACAGGCAGCTTTACACCCAGGAACATGGTAAACGCGCCATAGACCAATCCGATGATCACAATGGTAGAGATCAGGATCTGCCACTTGGGGACCCTGAGATACAGCAGGCTTGCCGCCATCAGCACGATGGTCGCCAGATAGAAGCCGACAAAGTACATACCGATTAGATATGCGATGAGCATTCCCAGAACGATAAAAAATTGCTTAGGCTGAAACCCTTCGAAGATTTCCGGAATACCGCTGGTCACCCCGTTCTTTTTGGCGGCAAACAGCATTTCAACCACATAACCGGTGGTAAGCAGAAACAGGATCGCAATGATACACAGAGGATAGATCCGAGCTCCCTTTTTCAGATCTCTGGACATCAGGAAGAAAAAGGCGCAGACCGCATACATGAAGCCTACAACGCCAATATCAGTTTTTTTCATAGTGCCCTCCAGTTCGCACTGCATTGATGCGGAAAAATAAGGCGGGAGCAACCACCGGCTGCTCCCGCACAAAATGGGGATCAGTCGCCCCAAACGTCGGCCAGACTTTCAGTGAAGTCCTGCTGCTGCTTGATCAGAGCGGCGGTGTCTGCGCTGTTCTTATAGTCAGTCTCCATTCCAGCGGCCTCGGCAGCCTTGAGATAGTCGGCGTCCTCCATCAGCTTCTGGAAGGCGTCCTCATAGAACTTGATCACATTCTCGGGGGTGCCGGCAGGCGCCACGATGCAGCGGGAGGAACCCAGCCACTGGTCATAGTAGCAAAACTTCCTCTTTTCCTTTCTTAACTCCTCTGAAATTCGATTGACATTCGTTTTTCCCAGGGGTCCGGATCATATGCCGTTCAATAGCAGGTGCACCCATCGGATTGGGCATATTGCCTATATTCAGTCAAGCATACCGGGTAAAAAAAGTAAAGTTTGAATAATTGTGAAGGTTTCAAAGTACGCTTTTTGAACTTTTTCCTCCCACGCCGCCGTCTGTAAAACCGTCGCAGACGGCCCGATATCCTGCCAATTCTCCGCAAGCAGCCCCTGTCCGAAAAGTGGAGCGGCTCTTGCGGAACTGATGATCCGGATACAGCAAACATGCCGCACGGAAAATCCGTGCGGCATACCGCTCATTTTTCGGATAAATTGCCAAACGGCCCGGCTTCAACGCAGGATGGGTCAGGCCGGTCTCAGCGGGACAGGTAGTCCCGCACCAGCGCGGCGGCCTCCCGGGCGGCTTTTTCCTCGTCCAGATTCACCAGTTTTCCGCTGCGGACCGTGACCTTGCCGTTGACCACGGTGTAATCCACCGGGCCTTTCCAGCCTACGGTCCCCAGCAGGGATTTGGGGTCCAGATCCGCCCCCACCAGCTCCAGACGCCGGGTGTCGATAGCGAACAGGTCTCCGGCCTTCCCCACTTCCAGAGAGCCGATGTCGTCCCGGCCCAGGATCTTCGCGCTGCCCACGGTGGCGATCTTCAGAACATCGTAGCCGCTGGGAGCCTTTTCACTGGATTGGAGACGGTGGAGCAGATAGGCCACCCGCAGCTCCTCCAGCAGATTGGAGCCGTCATTGCTGGCGCTGCCGTCCACCGCAAGGCCCACGGGAACGCCCAATTCCAGCATTTCCGGCACCCGGCACACGCCGGAGCTGAGCTTCATGTTGGAGATGGGACAGTGGGCAACGCCGGTGCCGGTCTCCGCCAGACGGCGCAGCTCCTCCCCGTTGAAATGGATGCCGTGGGCATACCAGACATCCGGGCCGATCCAGCCGAGGGATTCCATGTATTCCAGGGGCCGCATCCCGCACCGCTCCCGGACGAAGCGCTCCTCGTCCTTCGTCTCGCAGAGGTGGGTATGGAGCCGCACGCCCAGATCTCTGGCCAAAATTGCGGACTGCCGCAGCAGCTCCTCGGAAACGCTGAAGGGTGAACAGGGTGCCAGCGCCACCATCCGCATGGAGAATCGGGACGGATCATGGTAGGCCTCCACCGCACGCTGACAATCCCGCAGGATCTCGTCCACGGTCTGCACCACACTGTCCGGCGGCAGGCCGCCGTCCTTCTTGCTCAGGTCCATGCTGCCACGGGAGGCGTACATCCGGATGCCCAGATCCTCCGCGGCGGCGAACTGTGCGTCCAGCAGCCCCTCCGCCTGCCCCTGCGGGAAAACGTAATGGTGGTCAAAGCAGGTGGTGCAGCCGTTTTTCATCAGCTCTCCCATGCCGGTGACGGAGCTGTGGTAGATCACCTGACTGTCCAGATTCTTCCAGATCTCGTACAGGGCCTTCAGCCAGTCGAACAGCTCCAGATTCTGCACCTGGGGCAGATTGCGGCTGAAGGTCTGGTACAGATGGTGATGGGTGTTGATGAGGCCGGGATAGACGATGCAACCGGCGGCGTCGATGACCTCCTCCGCCTGCTGTTCCTCCGGGCCGATGTAGGTGATAACGCCGTCCTCCATCAGCAAATTGCTGTCGGTGTACACGGTGTCGCTGGGGTCGCAGGTGACGATGTGGGATGCGTTTTTCATCAGTAAGCGTGCCATGGATATTCCTCCGTTCCGGGGTCGCCCCCCTTCCCTGTTGTCCCTTCGGATCTGCTCCGTTTTTTTGTTCAATCATTTAAAATGTGCGAAATTTTGAAATAATAAAAAATAATTGTTTGGAAAATTGGTTGCTTTTGTGCTTTGAATGTGCTATAATGAAGAAAATCTGAAAAAGAACCGTCTATTGAAGAAGGGCTTTTGGTACCACGCTGCGGGGCGTTGTATGGAAGGTCCTTCTTTTTTGCATATCCGGCAGTCCGCCGGGGTACGCGAACTGAAAACCAAATAAAAAGAACCGTCTGAAAAGAAAGGCTTTTGTTTTTTGCCGCCGGCAAAAAAGGAGGTCTTTCTTTTTATATATACCATATTACAAGGAGGATCACAATGGACGTTATCAAAGTAGAAAAACGGAACGAACAGGCAAAAGCGAATCAGCTGCGGCGGAGTGGCCTTGTGCCCTGCTGTGTTTATGGCGGCGATCTGCCGGAATCCATCTCCATCCAGATGGATCAGCAGACTGCCAACAGGCTGTTCCACACGAAGCGTGAGGGCAGCCAGGTGGGCCTTGAGCTGGACGGCCGGGTCATCCCCGCGCAGATCAAGGAAAAGAAGAAAATGATGAGCGGTCAGGTGGAACATTTCGGCTTCCAGGCCCTGTCCGCCAACAAGAAGGTCAACAGCGTCACCCACATCTTCCTGAAAAACACGGAGCTGGTGCCCGGCACGCTGGAGCAGATGCTCTTTGAGGTCCCCTTCGCTTCCCTGCCCGCAGATATGATCGACACCGTTACCGTGGATCTGGACGGGATGCCCGCCGGAACGGCTCTGACGGTCAAGGATATTCCGGAATTTCAGAGCGACAAAATTGAACTGCAGATCGATGCGGACAGCATGGTTCTGCGGATCGTCGATAAAAAGCGGGCGGTGGAAGAGGATGCCTAAGCGTCCGACGTCCCCATCCGCCACACGAGGAGCCTTGATCCCCGCGCCAGCGCGGGATCAGGGCGCTTCCGCCAGAAAGGAGCGTACACGATGCAGTTGATCGGACAGCCAATCAAACACGTTACCTTCGGAAAAGGCGTGGTCACAGATTGGAACGGAAATGTGATCACCGTCTGCTTTTCCGCCGGTGAAAAGAAATTCATCTACCCGGACGCCTTTTCCAACTTCCTGATCTTGAAAAACGCCGACGCCCAGAAGAAGATCCAGCACCTGCTGGACGTCCGTGAGGAGGAACGGGAAACCGAACTGAAGGAGCTTCAGGAGCAGCAGGAAAAGAAGCACATGCTGGAAAATCTGAAGCTGTCGCCCCAGTCTCAGGCCGTATTCCATATCGACGCAGAGGCGCATGAGGCGGTATTTTCTTCGTGGACGGTCTCCACGGGCTGCTATCTCAGCGGCTATTCCAAGGGCGAGCCACGGATCCCGGAGCGGTTGCAGCCCAACTCCATGTGTCTGCTGACGGAACGCCCCAAGGGCTGTTCCGAGACGGAGCGGCGCATCGTAGGCGCATTCATGGTGGAGGATGATTTCATCGGCACCTGCTGCACGGACGGTGTCATTCAGGCTCATCCCACCCATCGGATCCAGCTGCCGCCGGAACGTCAGCCTCTCTTCTGGCCCTATGTGGCCAAGGAGCCGGGAAAACAGCGTTGGGGCAAAACGGCCTTCAAATATATGTCCAACCGCACCGGTGAAAAGATCCTCTTTGATTGCAAGGAAAGCGCCTTGACAGCCGATGAAAAATCACGGGCAGAGCGTTTTTACAGGTACTACTGCAAGCTCAACCGCCTGCCGTCACGGATCGACCTGGAAGCCCCGCTCCCAGCCAACGGCTGAGCAGTTCTCCCCTGTCGGACAAACGCGGTTTTTGAGAATGTGGGCACGGCCAAGCTGCGGCGGGCCGGAATCTCCGGTCCCCTTTTGGTTTTTGCGCCCCTGATCCCTGCACATGCAGGGCGCGGAAACGCAGTGCGGACCCCAAAATGGAATCAGGCAAAAAAGTAACGACCTTCAACCGTTGTCTCCCAGTTGAAGGCCGTTACTCATGCATCTTGGGTTCAATCATTGACGTAACCTCACATTCTTCAGTTTTCGGAAAGCTTTGGTCTTTCGCTTGCTGGGGTACTCTTAGTGACACATCGGACTCACCCTTTCCTGATTCTTATTATACGCAAATCCGCCGGAATATCAATTCGCAGGGATGTTAAAATTTGCAGAAAAACTTTGACTGTTCTGTGAATTGATTCGCGCCTTTACCTATGCTATCATATTTAATTGGGGGCAGTTGCGGTCGTCCCCTTTGGTTGATCGATCGTGTTTATGTAAAGGAGGACGCTATGCGAACATTCTGGATTGTTTTGCTGTCTGTGCTGATGCTGTCCGGATGCGGACAGAAGCCTCCCATACCGACGCCCCCCGCCGATCCCCCTGTCTCTTATACACATCTGACGCTGCCGACGAATAGCCTTGT
>OWIQ01000431.1_pt1 | contig 23990 bp, 13 predicted proteins | sample 1732701 | NCBI WGS metagenome assembly OWIQ01 (sample SAMN05065744, study PRJEB22554) | human gut metagenome | biome: ENVO:2100002; feature: ENVO:00000062; material: ENVO:00002003 | host: Homo sapiens | place: USA
CAACTACACCATCCGCTATGAGGACGGCAAGCTGACCGTCAGCACCCGCCCCTCCGGCGGTGGCGGTGGCTCCAGACCCTCCACCAACCCCGTTCAGACGGAGGTGAGCAAGGATCCTGACGGCTCCGTTTCCCTCTCCAAGACCAGCGCGGCCAAGGGCGACAAGGTGACCATCACCGTGAAGCCGGAGCGCCATTACGAGGTGGACGAGGTGATCGTCCGGGATTCCAAGGGCAAGCAGCTGGCCGTCAAGGACAACGGCGACGGCACGTTTACCTTTGAGATGCCCGCCGACAAGGTGACGGTGGAGCCTACCTTCTCCTGGGTGAATCCCTTTGCGGACGTGGCAAACAGCGCCTACTACGTGGACGCGGTGGAGTGGATGCTCAAGCGTGAGGTCACCCAGGGCACTACGGAGACTACCTTCAGTCCCAACCTGAACTGCACCCGGGCCCAGATCGTCACCTTCCTGTGGCGGGCGGCCGGTTCTCCCGAGCCGAAGGGCACGGTCAGCTTTACGGATGTTTCCGCAGGCAGCTACTACGCCAAGGCGGTGGCGTGGGCCATTGAAAACGGCATCACCGGCGGTACGGGCGATGGCCTGTTCAGCCCTGACGCCGCCTGCACCCGCGCTCAGTCCGCGGCGTTCCTGTACCGCGCGGCGGGCAGCCCCGCCGTGGGCGGCAGCGCCGGGTTCAGCGACGTAGCGGCGGACGCTTACTATGCGCAGGCAGTGGCGTGGGCCAAGGAGCACGGCATCACCGACGGCATCGGCGGTGGGCTGTTCGGCTCCGCCAACGACTGCACGAGAGCGCAGATCGCCGCGTTCCTGTGGCGGCTGTACGCGGAAAAGTGAGATCAAGACCTCTTATAAGAAACCTCCCCGGCCGAAAGGCCGGGGAGGATAAGCGTAACGGAACGTTGTGTGAACCGCACCCTGTCAAGGGGACGGTGAAAAAATTGGCTCTTTGCCAATACGCCCGGTGGCGCGCAGGCCAGCGCCGTGATCTACAGCCTGATTGAAACGGCGAAGGAAAACGGCTTGGACCCGTATCGCTATCTGCTGTGGGTTCTGCGAAATGCGCCGGGTCTGAGCAAAACAGATGAGGCATGGGCCGAAAAGCTGCTTCCCGCGAGAGCCCCGGAAGAATGCTATATGCCGCAAAAATAGATGACCGCCATCTCAGTGAGCGAACGGCTCCTTGAGATGGCGGCCTTTTATACGCCGTTAGCTTTGACGGTTACTATAATCGTTCTACAATGCCCAACGCATTCACGCCGCGAATCTTCCGTTGATGTCGCTTTGTGTCCCTATGGACTCTCTATCGGACGACACCGTATATGCGGCGGACCTCGAACCGGCCCGGAAACGCAAAATCTCCCGGCATGGCAAAGCCAGCCGGGAGAAAAGCAGAACGCAAATATGATTACCGAAAACGCATATACACTGCCCAGCGGTGCAGACGCGTTCTGAAGATAGGCATGAACAGATAGCTGCTTGCCAGCGGCTTACCCCAAGGGGGACATCTGTCCCCGCTTTCGCGTGATATGATACATAAATGCCCCCAATCTACAGTATCCCGTCAAGGGTCTATGTGCGGTGTACTGCTATTTATCTGCAATCCGATTTTATCCAATCATGCAGCAGATGCAGCAGCTCCAAGGGGCTGCGGAAATCAATTTGCATTCTTTTCCCGCTTAAAAAGCGTAAGGTTCCTTGCATAGAGGCGTTGCGTCTCATATAGATGCGAATTGCCGCTGTCCCAATTTTCCCATGACAATTTGTTAAATCTGCGGGTCCGTAACAGACCGATCTCTGTACCGACACTGCATGAGGTGCTGTATTGGGCTGTAAACTGCGTAATTCAAGCCACCGCTCCGGTGTTCCGAGTTCATCAAGTATTTGGTCAAGGGTCAGTAAAAAATTTCCAAAGCCCACAAATGAGATTGGGACTTGATAGCAAAAGGACCAAATCTGACCGGATGCTCCATCGGCAGCCATCTCGTCGATACCAATAAAGAGAGTAGCTGCATATTCCGGCAGTATGCCGCCATCCCGCGGAATATCATCCTCCATAATGCACAGTTCACTTATCATTCGGTCTTAACTCACACCCTGATCTAAAGGAACACTTTGCCGCAGAGCAGTACCACCAAGCAAAGTACAAGCAGACTGAGAGCCAGAGCCCCGCACAGGCGGCCTCCATGCTTTTTTCTCCGTGCAGTATAATGATACTCCCAGGTTTTCTTCGGCATCTTTATAGGTTTTTGACGGATGCCTCGACACTTATATGGGCCATAGATCATTGAACTTACCCCTATTTGGTCTTGATATTTTTTACCCGTTCCGACTGCTTTGCATTGATCAGGGCAAGGAGTTCTTTCCGAGGTTGAAATTCGGCGGTCTTGCGTTCAGCAGTACCCGTGTCCGCTCTCCATACACTGGTTGTGCCATACTGGCGCACACGCCTCTGCGCAGCAAAATCGGTTCGAGGAACAAATACCCCGTAGCTGCCGAGGCTGACGCTGCCGATCTCCCGGAGCACCAGCTCCAGTGCAGAATCCACCTCTGCGGCAGAGCGCCCAGTCTTTTCTTCAATCTGTTTCATCAGGGTTTCCCGATTCATAATGAACACCTCCGGCACGATCAGTAGATCCAGCCCTGCGCCGCAAGGTGGTCGAAATACATCTGACTTCCGAGAGGATTCTCCTTGTCCGCGCCAGTCGGGTCGGCTCTCACGGTGCCATGCTCCACATAGTACCGGAACGCATCGGCAAAGAACTCCGCGCCGTCCGTCTGCCTGCTGTTTGTATAGAGGGTGCCGCTCCACTTTTCTTCACTGCGGAAGGTGTCGAAGGTGCTGTAAACATCCGCATCCATGCCGGAGGATTTGAGCTTTTCCTGATAGTAATGTCCCATCTCATGCAGCAGAGACCGCTCAGTAGCGAGATAGATCGTCTTTTCCGAATAGACCGTCATGCCGTTGATACTGTAAATCCCACTCTTTTCGGAATAGGCGTTGATCTTATCCGTATCGAAGCTGATCTTCCATCCGTCTGCAATAAACGCTTTGCGGATTGGTTCCGGTATCTCCGCCATATCTGCATAGAAGTCATTGAACACACTCTGCGGCAAGTTCTTGACAGTGCCCTTCATTACCGCCACGATGGGAGGCTCCGACATGGCCTTTGTATTTGTCCGCGCAGCATGGATGATGGACACCGCCTCCGCTCTGGTCACAGAACGCATCTCATCCGTATCATTCTCCGTAATGAATCCAATCTCCTTTGCCGCTCTGATTCCGTCCTTGAAAGGATTGCGGGTGCCGCCATATAACTGATTTGCGTAGACCTGTGTCCCATTCGCGCTCAAAGAACGGTTCCATGCCATGCCTACTGCGATCCCCTTGTCCTTTTGAAGCTCTATGTCGGCTCTGTAGTCTCCTGTCCAGCCACGACGAACGGCGCGGCGCAGGTGATAGATCATGGTGCCCTTCTCTGCGCCGAGGCTGCCTGTGTCGTTTTCATCTTCGGGAATGCTTCTGGACAGCATCGTATAAAACTGCAAGACGGTGACTTCTTCATCCGGGTCGAATTTTCCGTTGTATCCGGTGGCTATGCCATTTTCCGCTGCCCAGCGAATGTCGTCGTAATATGTATGGTTGGACGGCACATCTGAAAACGGCAATGTATCCGCCGCCAGTGCAGTCGGAGTCAGCCCGATAAAAAGCACAGCAATCATCATCGCGGATACAATGGATGCGATCCGCCCCTGTTTCTTTGTATAAGCTCTCATATCTTACCCCTTAATTCTTTTCTATTGATTGTCTATCTCTGTATGCAATTTGCCATCATGTTGTTCCTGCCTGCGGACCGAACTTCGTAAAGAACTCGTCCGCTGGCATGGGCTTCCCAATCATATAGCCTTGCAGGCGGTCGCATTTCAGTGTTTTCAGAAGCTCGATTTGCTTCTCTGTCTCGATGCCCTCCGCAACACAGAGCATCCCCAGCTCATGGGCCAGACCGATCACCCACTCGATGATCGTCTGCATTCGTTCAATATGCTCCGCTTCATCGATCAGGCTTTTATCCAGCTTCGCATAGGTGAATTGTGCTTGGCGGAGGGTGTTTAAGTTGGACGCATCGGTGCCAAGGTCATCGATGGCAAGCGTAATGCCGCGCGCTTTCAGACCGTCCAGAATGTCAGCCAATGGCTTCAAATCGATCCCCGTGGCAGACTCCGTGACTTCAAACACGAGCCGCGTCGGGTCCGCGCCGGTCTCCGCAAGGATTTTGTCTACCCGGTCCAGAAAATCCGGCTCGGAGATGGTGTTGCGGGAAAAGTTTACATTCAGGGTCAGCGTCGGCCATGCTGCTTTCCACTGCTGCAGCAGTTCACAGGCACAGCGCAGCATCTTGAAATCCACCATGAAGATCATGCCTTCATTCTCCATAATGCGGATGAAATCTATTGGGTTATGGATCTTTCCGTGCGGATCAAATTTGCGAACGAGGATTTCTGCACCATATACCTTGCCCGCCTGAATGCTGTAGAGCGGCTGGAGGTAAGGGACAAAGGTGCTGGCGCGAAATTCCCGCAGCAGCACATCCACGGAGCCGGGGCGCTGATCCCGCTGGCCATCCAGCGCGGCGTAGTATTTATTTTTCTCAGTCTGCATCGCCTTCTCGGCCTGCCGCACGGCGATCCCGACATCTTCTTCATGTCCCCACACATAGCCCAGCGATGCGATCTGATTTTCCGCAGCCAGTGCCGCCGCCGCATTTCCAGCTGCATTCTTGAACTGCGTATAATCCGCATCCGGCCAGATGACGACAAATTCATCTCCGCTGATGCGGTAAATGCAGTCCTCCGGGAAATGCGCTTTCAGTATTTTGCAGACCAGCAGGATCGCCTTATTCCCCATATCATAGCCATGATGATTGTTAATCCATTTCAGGCTGTTCATATCCAAAAAGCCTACGCCTGTCGGCAATCGCTTCCCAAGCAGATCATCCAGCGTCTCGTCATAGGCAAGACGGTTCTTCAATCCCGTCAATGCATCGTGATAGCTCTTGAACCGCAGTTCTTCGGTAAGCTGCCGCTTTTCTAATTCATTGGCAGCAATGTAAGTCACCTGCGTCAGAAGCTCCGGCGCGTCCATGTGGGCGCGGGGATTGTCTACACCGAGGAAACCGTGCAGTTTGTCTCCCACAAAAACAGGGACCGTGATCAGGCTCTGGATGCCCTGCGGGTACAGGACATCGTATTCCATGCGGCGGGCGGGGTCGTCTCTGAGCATTTCCAGATCTTCGATGATGTTGATCTTGTTTTTCTGGTGCTTGAAAATATCCACCCACAGCGCCACCGCGTCGATGGGAACATTTTGCAGGGTATCGATCTGCGGCGTCACACCGTCCTTGCAGACTTCGTAAGTGTTTTTTGTTGTATGCGCGTCCCAATCAAATTCAAAGACATAGGCTCTGTCCGCACGGTAGTGTTCCAGGATCATCTCCAGCATGGTATTGACTGCCGCCGTGAAATCGCGGGATACGACGAGTTTTTCAATACAGGCGACCAGTTTCTTTTCCGCAGCCAGTCTGCCTTCCGCTGCACTCAGATCATCGGCAAAGCGGTTGATGTCAAAGGCCACCTCCATACGGCGGGGTTTGCCGCCGTAGTCGATGATGCTGTCGTGTAAGCGCATGGTGCCGACGGTCGGATGCTCCCGCTCCCATGTTTTCTGTTTGTTGGGACAATTTGGCAACTCTGCATTCGTGCAAAAATCACAGGGTGATGTTTTGTGCTGTAAATGCTCATAGCACTTGACGCCGGGGGCAGGTACGCCGAATCGCTCTCGCCCATTTTGGTTCAGAAAAAGCAATTCATAAGTATCCAGATCGCTGATGTAGGCGATCTCATCAAGTCGATCTAATGTTTTTTTAGTTTCCTCCATACCGTCATTCTCCTTGTGATCTCTCTATGTTATTTATCTTTGTCCGTCTGTTGTTTCTCTGTAGACGGAGAATATAATGCACGCTTGAATTGTCTGACGCAGGCCGGACAGCCGCAGCCCAAAACAGTGCGGACCAGAACCTCCGTCCGCCACAAATGTCCCTCCGGGCAGCGCCAGACCGCTTTGAAATGACTGCTCACCAGTGTTGTCTCCGGTGTTCTCGTGCCGTTCATCGGCTGATACCATTGTTCCGCAATCTCCGGGGCCCGCGATGCGAGATCGTTGAAGCCCGGCCAGACACGGTGATTGCCGCAGTACGGGCAGCCGTAATCTGATTTTGAACGAGAGTAGATCGCTGCCTGCCATGTATGACCGAGGGCGCAGCGCCACCAGACGCGCTTTCCGCAGGCGGAGGTCACATTCTCCGGCGTCAGCCCGTCATTCAGGTCATACGCCCACTCTTGCAGCAATTTTTCTTTTCCGGTTCGCAAGCAATATGCTTGCAGTGATTCTCTCATGGTCGCTCACCGTTATGCCTGATCCAATACCCGCTGTCTGATTTGATCCGACTTGCCCCAGAGGTCGTTGATGGGGTCCTGGAGCGCGGCAGAGGGCAGCCAATATCGGTCCTCAATACGCTCATGCCGATTGACAGGACAACCCACAATGCTAACGATGATCCCGGACAGCAGCATTGGGTCGGTACACACCTGCTCGTCGCCGTTGATGGTCAGCCCCGCATACCGCATCCAGATCAAAGGGCGTCGCCTTCTATGTCCGTGCAGGGTATAACCGACGATCTCTCCGAACGAATGCTGTTTGCGGCGGATGATGTCCAACGGTGGAAAGTAAATTGCCATATTGCCGATGCTCTGGTCATTGAGTCCGACTTTTGCGATTATTTCGCTATGTTCGTCTAAAAATCGGACACTGTTTGTGCGGCTCATCCGGCGCGCACCATAATATGCCTGCGCGGTCATATCCAACGCAGGACGCAGCGCAGCCAACGCATGGGTATATTCGGAATCCATCATATGTCTTAATGCGGATTGTACCGCAGGACCAACATAAACTCGCATACGACCTCCTGTTATGAAGGATTTTATTTTTCTTTCCTCTGTGCTACCGAAACCAGTGCAAAGAGCGGTGCCGTCGCGCAGACTGGCAGCGTTCTTCCTGTGATGAGCGCCAAGCCTGCGATGATTGCAATCCCTGCGGCGTATGCCATGCAGACGCGCGGAATTTTCTTTTTTAAGACACGACAGGCAATCATCGCCGCACCCATTAAAAAAATCAATGAAATAAGACCATTTTTCATACTCAGGTTCTCCTTGGATGTAATGCCTTCTCCAAGCACTCCACACTTACGGTGGATTGTTTGGAGAAAGCGGGGGCAAATGCCCCCGACTTTCCCAATAGAGAGGAGGAAGAAACTCAGTGATTGGCGTGATACAGGAAAGTGACGATCTGCCCGCGGGTGCAGTCTGCACCGGGGCTGAACTTGCCATTGCCCGTACCACTGGTGATGTTGATCTGCGCCGCCCATGCAACGGCGTTGGCGTAGTAAGCATTGGCGGAAACATCGCTGAAGCTGCCGCCGCTCACTGTGGGAGAACCGGCAGCCTGGTACAGGAAGGTAACGGTCTGGGCACGGTTCACCGTGGCGTTCGGGGCGAAGGTATCCGCACTGACGCCGCTGGTGATGCCGTTCTCCACCGCCCATAGGACAGCGTTATAGAAGTAATCCGTACTGCTGACATCCTTGAACGGATTCGTCATGCCCTTGGGGGCAGGGCTTCCGGCTGCGCGCCAGAGGAAAGTCACCATTTGAGCGCGGGTGCAGCTTGCATTGGGACTAAAGGTGTTGACGCTGGTGCCCTCGGTGATGCCCTGCTCCACAGCCCATTTCACTGCGTCGTAGTAATAGGCGTTCTGCGCCACATCCACGAAGCTGATGTTCGTTTCGCCCTTGGAGAAGGAAGCGTTAATGCTGACCTTACTCGAAGGCATGACGAAGGTGTACTTGTCGTCAGCATTCTTAGTAACGGCAATCTCATTGCCGTTACTATCCCTGACAGTCAGGGATGCCAGCTTGTACCCGCTGTCCGGCTTGACCGTAATTGTTACCACAGCACCCTTTGCCGCAGCAGCAGGATTCACAGACACCGTGCCGTTTTCGGTTTTACCAGCAGTGACAGAGAAGGTTGAAGGACTCACGGCCCCACCTCCGCCGCCTCCGGTGCTGCCGGAACCGCCGCTCTGCTGGTGCCACAGCTCAATGCTGCCGGTCAGATTCTCGTAGTTGGCGTTGGCCAGGATATACTCCCACGCATACTTGGTGTTAGCCTGAACCGGAGTCGTTTCGCTCAGCACCCAGCGGAGGGTGCCTCCGGTGGGCTGGATGGTGCCCTGGGCCAGCTTGGCGTCCGCCAGCGTCTTGCCGCTGCCGGTGATTGCGGTGTAGACGGGTTCACCGGAGGGCTTTGCTTTCTTGAGGTTCCAGGTGAAGTTCACCGTGCCGGTGTAATTGCCCTTGCCGGTGGCGGTCACGGTTGCATCGGCAGCCGCGACATCGGTGAGGGCTGTGGTTCCGGTGAGGTCATAGTCCTGGCCGGCCACGAGACCGTTTTTCGTAGTAATGGGGGCCGCCTGTTCCGTTCCGTTGTAAGTGGAATTCTCGCCCTGAGTAAAATCAGCGGCAGTGATGGTCTTGGGCGCGATGGTCATGCTGCCCAGCTTGAGGGGCTGCGTGAGAGCCGCATACTCGCTGCCTTCGGCGGTGGTGACATAGATGTCATAGTCCCCGGCGTTCCGGGCAGCGATTTCGGCGTTGCCCTGCATAATGATGACGGTGATCTCGCCGACCTTCCCGGCAAGACCGTTCTTCAGGCGCACTGCTGCTCTCACGGCGTCGCTCTGGTCGTTCCCGCTATAGGTCAGGACGGGCGCATTGAAGTCAAAGAGGTCGGCAGTCACCGTTCCCTTGCCGGGAGTCGGTGCGCCGCTGGTGGTGATGGTCTTTTCCGCACTCATCGCCTCATTATAGTAAGGGTCATCTGCTGCGGGGACATAAGTAGCCTTGTAGGTGTAGCGGGTGCTGGCTTCGGCATCATTGACGATATAGCTGGCCTTGCCGTTGACAAGGGTCGTCTCCAGCGTTTCCTTGCCCCACAGGAAGGAGACCTTGCCGGTGGGGGCGTAGGGCACCACGCCCTCGACCTCGGCAGTGAGTTCCACCATGCCGTTGCCCTGATCCACGGCATTCACGGTCACGGTGGGCTCGGCCTTGCGGATGGTAATGGTCCATGCGTCCTGCTCAAAGGCTTCGTACATATCGCCTTCGGCTACAACGAGGACAATGGTGTATTCACCGGGGAACACGGCCTCTTTTACGGTCTGGCCGTTCAGCCGGTACTCAATGGAGACCTTAGCGTCGCTCCCCAACCATGTGCTGGTGTCCTTGGTGTACACTGTCGAAGAGCCCAGAGAGACATCGTTAACCGCTTTCCCGTCAAAAATCTTGCCAGACGATGCGGACAAGTCAGCGTTTACCTTGGTATTCGTAGCCTTCGTGATGTTGAAGGTCGTGGTGCCCACAGAAGGGGCATAGTCGTCGCTGCCCTTATAGACCACGCGCAGCTCGTTAGTCCCCAATCTGCAATTAAAGAACATTTGGGCGACCAGTTGGCTCGGTTCCGCTTTCCAGCCGTTGATGTAATACTCCACCTCGGCATCCGGGATGACAGTATCCCCGGCCTTGACCTCAATGTTGGGCTGAAGGGCATCTCCAAAGCAGACATCCGGCACCGTCACGGTGACGGTAGTGGAGGCCTGCGTTGCGCTGTCGTCCGTGACGATCAGCGTGAAGTTTTGTTGGATCTCACCGCCGTCAGCGTTCGGGGCAAACACGGAGAACTGGTAGACTCCCGCAGTGATGCCATCTCCAAGCGGCTCGATCCGCAGCAGGCTCTTGCCATCCTCCTGCGTATCATCGGCAGAGATCAGCATATGAGCATCGCCAAAATGGGCGCTGTAGAAGCCGTTCTCATCATCCTTCGCGGAGTCGACCTGGTAGCTCTGTCTGTTCCATGTGATCTCGTAGCGCAGCGGGATTATGGTAAGCCGCAGACTCTGGCTGGGATTGCTCCAACTCACTTGAAACTCCGCGTTGCCTACAAAGACATCCGTGCCGTCTATGTTGTCTTTTTTGTTGATCTCAGCTGTTGTCGTTGTCACTGTGCTGTCCTGGACCGTGAAGTCCGTCACATAGGACAGTGACTTCGGTGCCGCCGATGTCGCCCAGTTGTTCCCTTGTTTATCCAGCGTCATGGTACTCTGGGTATCATGGCGCGTGAAGGACAATGCAGCATCGCCGCCGTTAGAGGTGATATAGGTGTGTCCATACTCCGCGACGCCGGATTTTCCCTTAAAGCCGCCGCTGGTCTCAAAGGTCCACTTTCCGTTGAAGACACCCGCAATATTCAGCGTCTGCATCTTGTCCATGATCAGCTTGCCGCTGCCGGACAGGCTGCCCAGCAGCGCAGGGTCTGCCAGCTTGGAGATATCCAGCGTCGCATTATCCCCGGAGAGGGTCACAGCCGCCGCAGCGTCCAGCGCGGCCACGGTGGCGGTGCCGCCGTTCACAGAAAGGGTTTTCACTCCGGTGAGTGTGAGAACGCGGGATTCCACGGCTTTGTTCACCGTTACAGCCACATTGCCGCTGCCCTTGGCATCCACAGTCGTGACAGAGCGGGCGTCGGTGACAACGCTCACGCTGCCTATCACGGCATACTTTGCGTTCGCGGTGGGGGCGGGCGGCTCTGTGATGTCGAACCAGTTGCCGTCGGGCGCGCGCTCATCCGCACCACTGCCGTAGACGGTTCCCACTGTAGAGCCGGTGGCCGTCACGGTGACATCCCCGGTAAGGTCGGTGTTTACGCCGCCTGCGTAGATGTTGCCGAACTGGCTGTTCGTCAGGGTGAGCGCCGCATTGGTGCCTGCGGCGGGAAGCTGGGCAGTCACCTGTGTACCTGCGCCGATGATTCCGGCGAACAGATGGACCTCGCGGGAACCGGAGCCACGGGTGACATTCTCCGCCGTCAGATGATACCCGTTGACGAAGATGGCGTTATGATACCGATTTGCCAGATTGAGCTCCACATTCCGCATGGTCACATCCGCACCCAGGATGATGCCGCCTGCGCGAACATAAAGTTCGCCCACGGCGTCGCCCTCTCCGGTGATCGTGACACGCTTGTTGATGATGAGCGGCGTAGTGCCGTGCTCATCCTTGGCATTGGCATAACCTTTGCCCTTGATGACGATGGTATCGCCATCTTCCGCATTTGCCACGGCGTCCTCAAAATTGGAAAACGGCTGGTTCTCTGAGCCGGTACTCACGCCTTTGTAGTTCATGTCCGTGTAGATCATGTTGTCTGCTGCAAAGGCCGCCGTTGGCAGCATCGTCAGCAACAGTGCGATGATCACGGCCCATGACCCAAGGCGTTTGACATTCATTTTCTGCATTTTCTCGCTCCTTTGAATTGGGATAGATCCGCTGCCCTTAAAAACCAGCGGTGCGGTGTCTCGCAGGTACGCGAAACCGAGGCGGCGCACCTGCGTTTTTCAAGGGAATCGTTGCCACGAAAGGAGCTCTGCTCCTTCTCAGAACGCCCCTCTCTGCGAGGGACGCTCTGAGAAGGACGGGACGCAAAAGCGTCCCGGTCCTCCCCAAAATGAAAAGAAGAAAGAATAGAAGCTGCAAGTTTAAGCGTTCGCCCGATACAGCATCGTGACGATCTGCGCGCGGGTGCAGTCCGCAGCGGGAGAGAACTTTCTATCCCCGGTGCCGCCCGTGATGTTGTTCTGCGCCGCCCATGCAACGGCGTTGGCGTAGTAAGCATTGGCGGAAACATCGCTGAAGCTGCCGTCGCTCACTGTGGGAGAACCGGCAGCCCGGTACAGGAAGGTAACGGTCTGGGCGCGATTCACAGTGGCATTCGGAGCGAAGGTGTCCGCACTGGTGCCGCTGGTGATGCCGTTCTCTACCGCCCACAGGACGGCATCATAATAGTAATTACTCGCATTATTCCTGCTCGTCCTGCATTCTCTGTTGCATTTCCCGGCGCAGCAGGCCGTAGATCACCATTCCAATCGTCAGAATCCACTTCTGCCGCAGCAGCACCGCCGCGACCATTGAACCAACGATCCCAGCCCCATACAGAAAATAGATGCGGGGCGGTTTTCGTTTCACGATCTCATAGCCAACATAAATCATGCAGATGACGATCATACCGGCACATGAGAACAGCAGCCGCTCTCTGGACATTCGCTCAAATCCTCCTTGATGTGAGATTCCGAAGTAGAGTTCCATCAGGGTAAACGCTTCTTTCTTTGAATGCCCTCCTATTTGAAAAAACGAGGGACAAGTCTCGCTGTTTCATGCACAAAGAGTTCAGCTCTTTTTCTTCTTGGCCAACGCCAACCGGGCAGCTTCTTCCTCTCGCTGCTTCTGCTTCATGGCTCTGTATCTTTGCAAAATATCGGAAATCTTCTCCGGTGTCAGTTGATTGTAATACTGACCATAGGACAGTCCGGCTTCTTTGGCCGCCCACGCAAGGGCATTCAGTTCATCCGGGTCCGGTTTCCTCATGTCGTGAAGCATGGACAGCTCACCTCCCTGTGTTTCAGTAATATTCAGAAGGAAAATAGCCTTCTCTAAATGCCCCTCCGCAGAGAGGCACTTAGAGAAGAAAGGGGCCGTTTCCGGCCCCTCCCTTCTTGCTCGATGGGTGTGTTACGCGATCACTTCTGCTTGCCCCAGCTCTCCACGCCATCGTTGTCGATGGAATGGTCATGAGCAATGGTCGCTTCCATGATGTTGTAGTAGGCCCAATAGGTATTGGGAACATCGTCAAATTGTGCCGTAACATTGCTGTCCACAAAGTTGCGGTCCGCAGTGCGGTTGAGCATCCGGTTGACGATGGTGACGACTTCCGCACGGGTGATCGTTGCCTGCGGACGGAAGCTGCCGTCGCTGTAACCGTTGATCCAGCCGTAGCTGACTGCGCTGGTCACAGCGGTGTAGTACCAGTCGTTCGTGGCAATATCCGTGAACGGATTGGTCACATCAGCGGAGACATTCGCGAATCGCATAGCGATCACGGTGAACTCCGCGCGGGTGATGGTGCGGTTCGGGGCGAACTGGCCATCGCCAATGCCCTTGATCACACCGAGGGAAGCCAGCGTGCGAACGGCATTTCCATACCACGCATCGGCGGGCACATCCGTGAAGTCCACGGTGATGTCCACATTCTTGTTCAGGAGCAGGTTGTAGAACATCTGCGCTGCCTGGGCTCTCGTCATGTTATCGTTCGGCCCAAACAGACCGTTGCCATAGCCGCCCATATAGCCATTGTGCTCCTTCGTCTGGAGCCAACCGGCAACGCCGGTCACTTCGGGGTCGGCCACGATGCTGTTGTACTTCACGAACTTGACCTCGATGGTGTGGTTGGCTTTCACGCTGTCGAAGGTGTAGGTGCTGACAGCACCCACGCTCTTGCCATCGACGATCACATCAGAGATGCGATAGCCGTTGATGGGGTTGATGTGGAAGCTCTGGTCCTCGTCGCGCTTCACGGAGACATTGCCGCTGGGGGAAATGATGCCGCCGTTGCCTGCGCTGGCCTTGATGGTGTAGCTGCTGACCGTAGAGCTGCTGCCGCCGCCACCGCCACCGGAAGAACCGCCATCACTGGTGTTGTTCTTCGTATAGGTGAAGGTGATGATGTAGTCCGCCAGATCTGCGCTGACCTCGCCGGAAGCCCTCTTGGTCGCCTCGCCGCTCACCGTGTAACCGGTGATGGTGGCTGCATCCACCGTTGCGGAAATGCCGCGCCGGACGGATTTGACGGTAGCCGTCTTGATCTCGGTGCCGCTGCCATCCACATAGCGGATGGTGTACAGCAGGGTCATGTCGCCGTTGGGCTCGATGATCGTGCCATTGGGCACCTTGAAGTCTGCGGGGTTGCTGCCGGGGATGTTCACATCGGCGCCGCTCGGATTCGTGATCGTCACCTTGCCGTCCTTATCGATGCGGCCAGCAGGCTGGTTGGGACCAGCAGGTGCAATGGTGATGTCATCATCGCCAGTACCGATCACGCCGTTCTGGCCGGGGAGCACGATGGTGCCATCCGGCTTCTGGACCGGCTTGGTGTTGTCCACATCGGGGGTGCCATCCGGGTCAACAGTGGTTTCGCCCTTGATCTCGGAACCATCCGGGAGCTGGACCTTGCTGCCCTCGGGTACATAAACAGTGCCGTCCGGGTAGACATTGACTTCGCCCTCGATGACCTTGATGGGAGTCGCGTTTGCAGGCTGCTTGATCTCGCTGCCAGCAGGTGCCTTGATAAAGCCCTTATCAACAGTGAGGTCAGCGCCAGCGCCCGGAGTTACGGTAACATCGTCGCCGCCTTCGGGCTGACCGCCCTTACCGGGCAGGGTGATGACCTTGGTGTCCGCATCCAGCTTGTAGAGGATTGCGTACAGATTCAGGGAATCGCCATCCTTCAGCGTCTCCTCAGCACCGTCCGCGTAGAACGAGGAGGACTGAGATGCTACCTGCGTCGAAGACCAACCCATGAAGGTCCAGCCAGCAGATGCGGTAAAGTGCTGAGTATAGGCGTCAAAGTTGCGGGTGATAGTTGCGCTGTCCGCGCTGGTGACAGTCTGCGTTGCAGTTGCATCACCAGTGTTGGGGTCGAACACGATGGTGGCCGAATACTTCGGTGCGGGAGGCGTCGGCGTACCGTCCTTCCACTGTGCAGTGAAGGTCATGCTCTCGCTCACCGTCAGCTGCGTACCAGCGTCGTGCTTGGTCTGCGCCACGTCCAGCCAACCGTCAAAGATCTTGCCGTTGGGGGCGGTAAAGGTATCCTCATCCCGCAGGGTGGTGTCAGCGTTCTTTGTAATGACATCCCGGATCACATCGCCGGAACCATAACCGGGTTCATAGGTCACAACGAAGTAATCAGTCGGTGTCACATCATTGGGGATACGCTTGTCGGGATCGATCACGGTTCCGTCGGGCAGCTTGATCGTGCCATCCGGCTCGACTACGGTGCCTTCGGGGACCTTGATTTCTTCCTTGCCATTTTCGGGATGATCGGGGTTCGTAGGACGAGTCACAGTACCGTCCTTATCCTCCACCTTGACGCTGCCGTCCGGCTGCGGGGTGACCTTGCCGCCAGGCTTGTCGGGAGTAACAATGACATTGTCCTCATTGTCCGGGGCTTCCAGCTTGCCGTCCGTGCCGGGCAGCTCGATGGAACCGTCCGGGTTGACCTTCGCCCAAACCGCAGAAAGGGTCATGGCGTCAGTCGGGGTGATCGTACCGTTGGTCTTGAAGATAGTATCTCCGGACTTCCAGTACAGGAATGCGTGGTCTCTGTAGCTAAAGGTATCCGCGGCCAGAGGTGCGATTTCTTCGCCCTTGGTGGCATAAACCTTGCGCGTGTCATTGGTACCGTTGTTGGCCTCATAGGTCAGTGTCACGACATTGGCATTGGGGTCTGTGCTGCCGTCCGGCTTGACCTCGATCTGGCCGCCGCCATTGGGCTTGTCGATGATCAGAGTGCCGTCCGGCTTCAGGGTGCCGCCGTTGGGCAGCGCGATGGTCTCGCCGTTGCCCTTGACCACATTGCCGCCTGCGGGGATACTGATATTGCCGGTGTCAGGCTCGCGGGTCACGCCGGTGCCGTTGGCCGTCACATTATCGCCCGGGGTGTTGGGATTGCCGTCACCGGGGACAGTGATGGAGCCGTTAGCTCCGACCTTGTACCACTGAGCGTACCAGGTCTGAGGCGTACCTGCCGTTGCGTCGATCTCGGCTCCAAGCTGCTTCGGGTTACTGCCGACACCGTTGCTCACCGTGTGCCAGCCGCCAAAGGTCCAGCCGGGCACAGAGAAGGGGTTTGTATCAAGCAGGTTTGCCTTAAAGTTAGTGTCAGTGTTGGAACCAACCGTGACCACTTTCTTGTTCGTGTCTGCGGTGCCATCATTGGGCAGATAGGTGATCGTGGTCGAGTGTGCAAAGTTTGCCTTGCCCCACTGGGCGTACAGGGTGATGGTATTGCCGCTGTTCGGGATGGTGATCTCATCGCCTGCCCCATAAGCGGTGCCGCCGACACCGTTGTCCGCCGTATTCCAGCCGGTAAAGGTCTGGCTTCCGTTGGTGAAGGGGTTGGTTCTGGCGTTGATGGTCTGACCCGTCTTGATGAGGTCGATCACATCATCGCCGGTGCCGCCGTTGGCCTTGTAGACCACGGAGATGTAGCCGGTAGGCGTTGCGCCGGGGAGCTTGCCGTCGGGGTTGATCGTGCCGCCGTTATTGGGCAGAATAATCGTGCCGTCGGGCTTGACGATGGTGCCTTCGGGAACCTTGATGTTTTCCTTGCCCTGATCGAGGTGATTCGGGTCCTTGGGACGGTTGACTGTTGCGCCGTCGCCCTTGACTTCCACGCTGCCGTCGTTTTTCTTGTCCAGATTACCGACAGGGTGGTTATCCGGGGTGACGAGAACATTGTCCTTCGGCGTGGTCATGGAGCCGTCCTTACCGGGCAGCTCGATGGAGCCGTCGTCGTTGACCTTGACCCACTGTGCGTGAAGCTCCAGGTCATTGTCGCCAGCCGTATAGTTAGCACCGGAGGCATATTCCTTGTTGTCGGTGCCCATCCAGTTCACGAACTGGTGTCCGGCCCAAGTGAACGGGCAGTCGAGGATAGAAACTGTATCGCCCTTGACGACCTTGACCGTCACCTCATCATGGGACTTACCGTCATTGATCTGGTAAACCAGTTCGATGATCGTTGCGTCAGCCTCAGGCTGATTGTTCTTATCGGTGACATCGGGGTTCGTGCCGTCTGTGCCGGGGATGGTAATGGTGCCCTTGTCCTCCGGTCGATTGATGATGACCGTGCCGTTGGGCAGGAGCTTGCCGCCGTCCGGCATACCGATCACGGAGCCGTCAGGCAGCGTCACGCTACCGCCCTTGGGGACTTTGATCTCGCCCTTGTCGTTGCGAGTGGGAACGAGCTTGGGTTTGACATTACCGTTGCCGTTGGCTGTGGCGTTGGTATCCTTATTGTTAGGATTGCCATCCTTGCTGGGAACGGTGATGCTGCCATCCGCGTTGACCTTGTACCACTGAGCGTAGAGGATCTTGGCATCTTGATCAGCGAGTTCCCATGTGTCATTGGGTTGACGAAGTTCTCCGCTGCCGTCGGCCTCCTCGTTCCACCCGCCGAACAGCCAGCCAGAAATCTGGAAGGTGTTGCTCTGGAGTGTCGCTTTGAGGTTCGGGTCGGTGTCGTGGCCCACATTCTGGAGTACATCCTTGTCTGTGGTGCCGTCGTTGGGTTTGTAGGTGATGGTCGCGAGATACTTGTAATTCGCACTCCACTTGGCGTACAGCGTGATGCTGGTATCGACCGTCTTGTCCTTGGCATAGGCCATGCCGCTGCCGAGGCCGCTGTCGTTCCAGCCTTCAAACTTCGCATTCGTGGGGTGGGTGAACAGGCTGTCCGCAACCTTCAGTTCGCCCTTCTTGCCGATCTCCTTCTTCACATCGCCGGAGCCGTTGTTGGAATCATAGGTGATGGCAACATAGGTGTCGGGAAGTGCGTCGGGGATCTTCTGGTCGGGATTGATGTCGCCGCCGCCATCGGGCAGGTGGATGGTGCCGTCCTTGTCGATGGTGGTGCCACCGGGGACGATAATATCTTCCTTGCCGTCAGCAGGCTTGGTCGGGTCTTTGGGACGGGTCACGGTGCCCGTGTTACCCGCAGGGTCCTTGGGGATCGTCACGCTTCCGTTATCGGGGTTGAGCGTGGGCGGGGTGTTGGGATCGGTGGGCTTGACGATGATGTCGTCGCTGTCACCGATCTTGTCGCCCTTACCCGGCAGGACGATAGAGCCGTCCGGACGGGTGTAGGTGATGGTCAGGGTCGCGGTCTTTTCAGCGGGCGTCACGGACACAGTTGTGCCATTAACGCCGGAACCGGTGACCTTGACTGCACTGCCGTCCTTGAAGTCATAGGTGGATGCGGTGTAGCCGTCAAAGGCGGGGATGTCGATGGAATTTGCCTCGCCCGTGTTGGCGTTGATCTTCTTGGCCGTCGCCAGGTCGTAACCGTTGTACTTGTACTCCACGGTCAGCTCCGTCTGATATTCCGAAGCCTTGGTGGTCTTGTAGTAGTAGGTCACAGTCGCGTCCTTCGTGAGGCCCGTCAGCGCCAGTTGGTTGTTGGTGTACTGGGTGGGCAGCTTGTCCGTACCGCCGTTCGTCAGGGTCGCGCCGTCAGCAGTAATGCCGATGAGCGTGTAGCCTGCCTTCTCGGGCGGGTAAAGGGTCGCGCTGCCGCTGTGGGTGGTCAGGTCCTTGATGACCTCGTAGGTCTCATGGGTGCCAGAGTCGGTGCCATCCAGGTTGACCTTCGTCGTGACAGTGACAAAGTTCGCTTCATAATAGAAGTCCACCGTCTCGGTGTTCTCGGTCACAGTCAAGATATAGGGGTTTGTGTTGGTCGTGCGGAGATGGTACTTATTGTCCAGCAGATACTCCGGCGCACTGATTTTCAGTTTCTCACCGGCGACTGCCGTGATGGTGTACTCGTTGAGCTTTTCTCCCATATTGTCAGCGCCTGTACCGAAGTGGTAGTGGACGGTGACCGTTCCGGTAGTCTTCTGCTCATAGAGGAAGTAGACCTTCAAAGAGGTATCGCCGGCCTCGACCTTATACTGCTTGCTGTAGCTGTCCTTCAGCGCCCAGCCGTTGAAGCTCTGCGCCACGGCCTTATAGGTCTCTCCAACGCGGGCTTTCTCCGGGGTCTCCGGGTGCAGCTCAGTGATCTTGTAGGTGGTGCACGCCGTTCCGTCAGCGATGGCCGTATTCAAGTCCTTGTTGGCCTTGTCCAGCTCAGTCTTGTTGACCGGGATGAACTCTACGGTGATGAGGTTCTTGGTGTAGAACACTGTATACGCCGTTTTCTTGCTCATATCCGGGTTCTCGACCTTACCGGGGCCACCCACCTTGAACGGCTCAGTTGCGAGATTGCTGGGTTCATAGGTATAACCGTACTGGCTCAGATCCAGCGGGTTGCCATCCTTGGCGTTTGCATTGTAGGTCTTGGACGCTTCACCGTTGATCACGGCGATGATGCTGCCCTCGGTGCCGTCAGCATTCAGTTCCTTCAAGGTGAAGGTAACATCGCCAGCAGCAGCGTACTTGAAGGCAACATCGGTGTTTGCGTCATTTAGCGTCACTTCCTGGATGAGGTCGCCCACCAGTGCGAAGCCTTCCTTTACCGGAGCCGCGACCTGAACGGTCTGGCCCTTGCGGTAGCCGGTCAGCTCCTGGTCGGGAACTTTCACACCGTTCTGCATCAGCTCATTGCCGGATGCATCTTGGAACTTGATGGTGATTCTTGCCGTATCTTCCGCGAAGTGATAGATGATAGTCGCGTTGACATTATCCTTCACATCACCAGCCTGAACGGTCACGCCGTTGATCAGATAGGAGGTGTGATCATAGGTATAGCCGGGGATCATGCTCTTCACCGCGTCAGCGGGATAAGAGACCACATTGCCGGTGCCCTTGTCCACCTTCTTGTCGTAGCTGTACAGTTCCTTATCACCAAGCATGAACCTGACGGTGTGGGTCACAAAGTTCGCCTGAGATACGGGCATATAGGCGAAGGTCACGGTAGTCGTGCCATCGGCAAGCTTGCCGTATTCGGCCTGCACCATCTGCTTGTTGTCAGAAGCCTTGTCACCCAGCGTAGCGCTTACCAGAGAGTAACCGTCGATAGCCGGGGCCCAAATCGTCACATTGTCGCCCATCTTCAGCGTGTAGCTGTCGATGTAATTGGCGGGAGCGTTCAGCTTCGGGTTTGTGCTGTTGGAATTATCCTTCAGCACGACAGTGACCGTCTTGGGATTCGTGATGGTGTACTCAAACTCCACCTTGTCGTTAGCCGCCGTCCCGTCCGGGGTGACGGTCTTACTCGCCTGGGTGCCCGCCTTCAGCTCATAGCCGGTCCATGTGGGGGCCTGGATCGTAGTCGGCTGGCCCTTGATGGCGGTGACCGGATAGCTCTGGAACACCTTGTTGTCGCAAATCAGATTGACCGTGACCTGCGCGTACTGGTCTGCGCTGGTATTCTTGTACCAGAAGGTCACAGTCTGACCAGCCTTGTCCTCCACGAAGTAGGAGGTCGGGTTGCGGTCTGCCACGGCCTTGTAGTTGCCGGGGACGGTTACATTCGTGAAGGTGTGGCTCTTGCCGACTTCCAGACCGTTGAGCGGCTGCTCTTCGATCTTCGCACCGGTAGCCACATTCTTCTTGATGATGGTGACATCCTGTGTCTTACGGGTATATTCGTAAGTCACGATAATGTCGCCAACACCGTCATAGGTATAGGTTGTGAGGTCGTCCTTCACCTCCGTCTGACCGTTGACCATCACGCTCTTAGGCGCGATGGGGGTCGTGTAGTATTCGATGGTCGGGGCTGCGGCGCTGCCGGTCAGCGTGATCTTGCTGCCGTTTGCCACGGTGCCGCCGTCCTTGCGGTAAAGCTCTGTACCGTCCGCGGTCACGATGATCGTGATGTTGCCGTTGTTCTTGGTGTAGATGAACTCCACCTCGGTATCGCCGTTGGGGGTCAGCTGCTTGTTCTGCTCCTTGGCCGTGTAGCCGGGGACAGACGGGGCATTGATCGTAGCCTGAACGCCCTTCTCCAGCGAAGTCGTGTAGCTCTGGAGCGGCTGACCGTTGTACATCGCCTTGACGGTGACATTGGCCATGTTGCTCTCATAGTTCAGCACCACATCAACGGTGTCGCCCTTGTCAACGCCGGTCAGGCTCACATTGAGCTTGCCGTTTGTGACATCCTTGGTCTTATCCGCGTTGTTCACCTTTGCGCTGGCCAGCTTCAGGCCGGGCAGGGTGAACACGGTGACCTCCTTGGAGGCTGTGCCGTGGGTGACCGTCTCTCTGCTCTCAAACAGCGTACCGCCGTTGGGGCCGACGCCCTTCACATGGATGGTGACCAGCTGCTTGTCGATGGGCTCATACTCAAAGGTGACCGTCTCATTCTGGGTGATGTTCGTGAGCTCCTTCACTGCTTCCGCATTGGCGGCCATGGTGTAGCCGTAAATGCTGGGCGCGGTGATCTTCAGGCTCTCGCCGTTCACCACCTGATAGGTGTCCTTGAAGTTAGTGACCGTAAGGTTCGTGTTGTTCAGCTTGTCCTTCAGCACCACCGTAACGGTATGCACATGGGGGACATACTTGAACACGACCTCGGCGATATACGGAGCCGCTGTGCCGGTGGGGGTGACCGTCTTATCCTCATTATTGTAATTCGGATCGGCCTTGTAGCCATAGGGCGCGGCGGGAGCCTTGATGAGCTGCGCCTTGTCCTTGACGCCGGGCACCTGATAGGAGCTGATGACCTTGTCGCCGTTGGAGCTGTCCACCAGCTTGACCAGAACATAGGCATCATTGGAGGTGTCCTTCTCATAGAAGAATTTCACATCCTGATTCTCGTTCTTGTCGTTGGTGATGAAGAAGCTCTTGCTGGCATCGCCCTTCACCTTGTAGCCCGCGATCTCCGGGGCACTGATGGTGATGGTCTGGCCGGTGGTGATGCCCTTGTAGCTGGTCTTGTCCAGATTCAGGATCCGGCCGCTTTCATCACCCTCATAGGCGTAGACCGCGATGTCCTTGGTCTTGGGCTGATATTTGTAGGTAACGGTGATGTCGTTGGTGCCGTCGAACTTCGTTGCATCACCAGCGGAGGTAGCGGTGCCGTCCGCACTTGCATCCACCAGCTCATAGTTGTCGAAGCTGGGTGCAGCCGAACCGAGCTTGTTGGGGGCCTGACCCTTCACCAGCGTACCGCCGGAGAAAGTGCCCAGATCGTGCGTGACACCTGCGGCGTCCTCATAGACCGCCTTGTAGATCAGATTGCCCGTGGTCTTCTCGTACACAAAGGTGACGGTATTATTGCCGTCCTTTGTGGGCGTAAAGTCCTTAGTATTCTGGTTGTCCTTGGGCTGATAGCCGATGAGGTTGGGGGCGGTGATGGTGGTCTGCTTGCCGATCTCATACTCCACCACCTGATCGGTGTAATCCGGGATGGGGTTGCCATTGGCGTCCGTCGCCTTGATGGTGACATCCACCATGTTCCAATCGTAGTAGAACACCACGACCTTGTCGCCGTGGAACAGATCGACATCGTACTCCGCCGTTGGATTGGTGGTGTTGAGACCAGTCGTACCGGCATTGGCTTTCAGGTTATCCTTAAAGCCGTTTTTGTTGTTGGTGTAATCCAGCTGAGTGCCGGTGGCGCTTGCCGCCTTCACAACCTTCCACTTCTCCCACGGCCAGCCATTGACGGGCTTTTGCAGGTTTCCGTCCTTGGTGTTGCGGGTGGTGGTGTAATCCCACAGCTGCACATCGGCCTGTCCCGCGCGCTGTCCCACGCCCACAACATAGATCGTGGGGGACGCGGCGTTGACCGCGCCGTCGGCCGCGCCGATGGTGATGTCCGCGCGGACATCGTTCACAATGACGATGGCCTCGCCGTTGCGGTCCACATTACCGGTGTGCAGATGCTTCTGCTTGATGGTGACCTTGGGCTTGTTCTCGCGGTCCTTTTCTGTGGACTCATAGGTCGTCCAGCTGGCGTTTGCGTCAGCCGGGTCCTGTACGGCGTCGCCCTTCTTGACCATCGTATAGTTGCCGACCTGAACGGTGTCCGCCACGGTCAGCTTTTCGCCGTTGACCTCAAAGCCGGTGTCGGCGCCGAGTGTGGTGGTGAAGGGGTGTCCATACCACGCCTTGTCACTGTCCGTCCAGGTTGCGCTGGCAGGGGTGTTTTTGTTCACCTGATACCAGCCAAGATAAACCTTCTCGTTAGCCTCCTTGGCGGTGTAGGTGACGGTTTTGCCGTTGCCGTAGTCCACGGTCACGCTCTCGCCCGCATTGGGGATCACGATGCTGGCCTTGCCGCCGTTTTGCGGGAGGATGGGGCTGGTCGGATCATCCGCGATCAGCTGATACTTTGTTGCGGAGGTGATCTTATACCCGCCGGTGATCTGCGTTCCGGTATCGTTCATCGTGCCGCCCAGCGTCAGGACATAATTCGCGTCCTTGGGTGTGACGGTGACAGTGCCGGCTTCATCACGCAGGTTGACCTCGCCGGTTTTGGTGATGTCCAGATAGACACCGGCAGTGTCGGCGTGGATGGTGCTGTCGGCGTAGGTGCTGCCCGCCTCGTAAGTGAGGGTGGACTTCTCAAACAGCAGCTCGTCGCTGACGGGGGTGACCGCTGTGTTTTTTTTCGTCAGCAGGGTGACGGTGTTGTTTTCAACCGCCTTCTGCAAAGCCGCGTAGGGGGTGCGATAATCGCCCACCTTAGTAGTAGTAGTAGTAGTAGTAGTAGCCTCATAGGTGACTTCAGCGTTGGGGTTATAGCCAGCCGCTGCGGTAATGCGGTTTTCCCTTGTAGTTCGCAGCAGGTTTGTGAAAAACTGACCGGCAATATTTCCACAGTAATGATTATCTTCTCCAGTTGCTGGAGATACCCAGTTACCATCTGTGATTGCAATAAGCCGTCCGTATTTTGCTCCATCTTCCCGCTCACCGGCGAGGTAGGATGCTGCCCACATATTTGAGGAGCCATCCACAAATTTTGCCCAAAATAGCGGCTCAATTCCATCACCCGTTTTGATTGGCGCTGTCCATTCTACATGCCAATCGTCAGGCATATTTTCAGTCAATCGTTTAGCATAGTCAGTAGATGTGTCTTTCCACGCATCCAGATTGCCTGCACCGCTTGGAGAACCCAGAGCAGAAAAACCAGTGGCGCCAAGGGTCTGCATCCACACATTAGTTGCCGCGCGTACTCCATCGAATCCTGCTTGTGTATCCTCCTGTCTCTTATACACATCTGACGCTGCCGACGAATAGCCTTG
>OWIQ01000435.1_pt1 | contig 23757 bp, 18 predicted proteins | sample 1732701 | NCBI WGS metagenome assembly OWIQ01 (sample SAMN05065744, study PRJEB22554) | human gut metagenome | biome: ENVO:2100002; feature: ENVO:00000062; material: ENVO:00002003 | host: Homo sapiens | place: USA
CAAGTCTATTCGTCGGCAGCGTCAGATGTGTATAAGAGACAGCGGGAATGGCGTTCGCGGGCGCGAAGGGCACGGCAGAGACCTCCAGCATCGGAATATCGTTTTTGTGGTCGCCGATGCAGTAAATGTCCTTGCGCGCCACGCCGAGGAGCGACGCGAGCCGCAGGATCATGCCGCCCTTGGTCGCGCCGGCGGCGGTCAGCTCGAGCAGATGCTCGTTGGAGTAGATGAGCTCGTACTCGCGCCCCCAGGGGCGCGAGAGGATGAAGGTCCGCACGGCATCGAGCACCGGAAAGTCCTCTTCAAAAAGGATCTTGATGATGGGCAGATCAATGTCAGTGAAGCGCTCCACCACCTGCACGGGCGAGCGGGTCAGATGCTCGTGGTTGCGGATGTAGCGGTTGGGATTCATCGCGTGGATGCGGCAGTCGTCATGGTAGACCTCGAAGGCGAGCGTCGGGAACCGCGCGAGCACCTCGGCCATGTGGTCGTAGATCGCCTCGCCGAGAAACGCGGTGTAGAGGTATTCATTGGCGCGGAAGTCGTAGATCGCCGCGCCGTTGGCGATGACGCACGGCGCGCTCATCGGCACGTCCTTGGCGTAGTCCATGAACGCGGGCAGCGCGCGGCCGGTGGAGATGGCGAACAGGCCGCCATTTTGGATGAAGTAGTCCAGCGCCTCGCGGTTGCGCGGACACATGGGCGGGATGTCGGTGCCGTTGTCGAGCGCGGACTGGGTGTAGACGAGCGTGTTGTCAAAGTCGCTGGCGAGCAGCACATGGTCGAATTTCTGCATGGGAGACCCTTCCTTACCGGTTTCTTTTCGCTCCCCAGTATACCACGGCTGCGGGAAAAAGCAACGCCTTTCGCGCAGCACACGATTTGCCTGCCCATGGAGGAAAAGCGGCTTGCATCGCTGCAAGCCGCTTTTCTTATGGTTCATAGTTCAACAGGACGACGCTGCCATCGTCCCGTATGGAAAGCTCCAGAGCGCTCTGCGCGCGGCGGAAGACGGGGCCGTCTCCCCAGCCGCTATAATCCTTCGCGGTCTGGACGGGGTACTGGAGGCGGCTCTCCTGATGCGTGTAGTTGCTCCGCGAGGCGAGGTAGGTCGTCTCACCGTCTGTCTCCTCGGTGCTATAGGCGACATAGCCGCGCCGATTTTTCCCGCGCGAGGGCAGGGAGAATTCGGCGGAAATATCCTCCAGGTGATAGGTCCTTCCGAACCAGTTGGTCACCGTGTAACGCTCGACGGTAAGGGAGGCACAGGGCGCGGCGTAGGCATTCCCCTCCGCGTCGTCGTAGAGCACGCGGCCTGTCGGCGCACCGTCGTCGGGACGCCAACTGTCGTTCTCATAGTAGGCGGGCCAGAGGCGGACGAGCTCCGTTCCGCGGAATTTCACCTCCTCCGTCCAGCGGAAGTGGTGGAGGACGCGCCAACACTCCGCTTCGCCGGGCAGCCGCACGGCGACGTCGGTGAAGTGCAGCTCCCTGACATCGTAGACGGTCGAGATGTGTGTCGAGCTGCCGAAGTCCTCGCGCACCTCGCGGCCGCCGTTCATCGGCTTATCCGCCTCGTGCACTACGACGAGCGTCGCGCCCCGGCAGGCAAGCAGATCGTCCTCGCTGAGGTCGTTCAGCGCGTCCTCGGGATAGCCGAGGGCAAGCAGCTGCGCGCGAATTTCAACAGCCTCGGCGCTGAGACTGTCGCTCTTTGGCTGCCAGTCCATGCGGTAGCTGCCGAAGAAGAGATAGCCGCAGGCGATGCCGGCGGCGAGCAGCGCCGCGATGACCCTGACCAGCGTCTCGTCCGAGAGACGCACCGGCGCGGGCGTGAGCGCGTAGCCGCTCTCCTCCATCTCACGGGAGAGACGGAAGAGGCTGCGCAGAATGAGAATATAGCAGCCGAGCATCGCAAGGCCGAGCAGCAGACCGCTGTATTGGACATAGGCCAGCGTGAGGACCGCCGCATACCAAATGAGCAGCGCGGCTGCGGGGGCGGCGCGGACCTCCGTCCCCGCCTTTTGCCGCACGGCGCGCAGCGCGCGCCAGAAGCAGAAAAAGAGCAGAAGCTGTGCCGCGACCGTGCCATAGGTCAGCACCGTCCCCACGGAGGAGGCGTATACGGCGTTGGAATAGATCGTCGCGTTGAGAACGATGCAGGGCAGGAACAGCGCCGCGCGCAGCACGGCGAGCAGCCAGCAGGCGCGAAACCAGCGGTTCTCCCGCCGCAGCGGACGGAAGCCGAGCAGCTGCAGGATCACGCCGATGGTCGGCAGCAGATAGTTCAGGCAGAAAAAGTTGAGCGTGATGGAGCACATGGCGCTGCCGCCGAGAATATTTCCGATCGCGCGGCGCCACGGCGTAACGTCCCGTGCGACGTCGTCGGGCGGAAGCTCGGGCGCGGCGGACTCGAGCAGAGCGTCAAATTCGCGGTCGTTCATGCGTCGTCACCTCCCAGCGCCTTGCGCAATGCCTTTTTGATGCGGTAGAGCCGCCCCTCCACAGCGCGCTCCGTCGTTCCCAGCTCCGCGGCGATCTGCGCGGTGGACTGGCGGTAGTAATACTTGCGGTAAAAGAGCAGCCGGTCCCGCTGCGGCAGCGCGGTCAGCGCGCGCTCGAGCGCCTGTCGGCGCTCCTGCTGCAAGAGCCGCTCCTCGGGCGTCGGCTCGGCGGAGGGCAGGTCGCCCGAAAGCTCCTCGCTGCCGCCGGACTTTTTCCGCGCGCGGTTGAGCGCGGTGTTGCGCGTGAGCGCCGTGAGCCACGCCGTCCACGAGCCGCGCGCGGGGTCGTAGGTTCCGAATTTCTCCCACACGCGCAGCGCGGCGTCGGAAAGGCACTCCTCGCGGTCCTGCGCGTCCGGCACGATGGGTGCGATGATGTAGCGCATCAGCGGCGCGTAGTGCCGCAGCAGCGCCTCCGCGCCGCGTTCATCCCCGGCGCGGAGAAGCGCCAGGACCTCCTGCTCGTGCATCTGCCCACCTCCCTGTGAAAGCCGTTTGCTCTATCATACACGCTCCGCGCGAAAATCCCACGAAAAAACGGAAGCCGCGGTGAAAAGCGGCTCCCGTTTCTTGACTTTATTCCGCGCTCGGCGCTGCGCCCGGTGCTCCGCCGCCGCTTCCGCCGCGGCCGCCCCGGCGTCCGCGGCCGCCGCGATGATGCCGGCGGCGCGCGCTCTTTTCGCCCTCGCCGCCCTCGGTGGGCTTCCTTTCGGCAGAGGGGACAGGAGACTTTTTCTCACCCTCCCGGCGCTCGGTCGGTCTGCGGCGCTCGCCGCCCTTGTCGGCGGGCCTTTCCGCGTTCCTTTCGGGACGCTTTTCCTTGCCGCCGCCCTCGGCGGCCTCCGGCTTTGCTTCGGTGCGGCCCTCTCCGCCGCGTCCGCGGCCGCCCCGGCGTCCGCGTCCCCCGCGGCGACGGCGCTCACGCTTCTCACCGCTCTCCTCGGCGGCAGGCGTTTCCGGCATAGCGGGAGCATCGGGCTCGGAGAGCTCCAGCGCGCGGAACACGGGCGAGGGAACGGCATCCAGCTCGCTCTCCGCGTCCTGCTTTACGAAGCGGGCGGGGCGCTCGGCGGGGATCTCGATGCCCTCGCGCGAGCCCTTGCCGTTGCGCAGCACGCGGATCTCGCAGCCGTGATAGCTCTTCTGCCCCTCGGACGAGTCGTCCAGCCGGACGCTGACCGTCTCGCGCACGAGGTTCACGGCGCTGACGTTGCCGGGGCCGTCGGGCGTGAGAACGAAGGAATCGTTCTTGGGCATCCGCTTCACGGCGTCCTCGTAGGCCGCCTGCTCGTACTTCAGGCAGCACATGAGGCGACCGCACGCGCCGGAAATTTTCGTAGGATTCAGGCTGAGATTCTGTGTCTTGGCCATCTTGATGGACACGGGCACAAAATCGTCCAGAAACTGCGCGCAGCAGAACGGACGGCCGCAGATGCCGAGGCCGCCGAGCATTTTGGCCTCGTCGCGCACGCCAATCTGACGCAGCTCGATGCGCGCGCGGAACACGCCCGCGAGGTCGCGCACGAGCTCGCGGAAGTCCACGCGCCCCTCGGAGGTGAAGAAGAACACGATCTTGCTGCCGTCAAAGCTGCACTCCACGCGCACGAGCTTCATGTCCAGCCCGCGCTCGGCGATCTTCCTCTGGCAGATGCCGAAGGCCTCCTTCTCGCGTTGACGGTTGTACTCCATGGTGCGGCGGTCGTTTTCCGTCGCGATGCGCACGAGAGCGCGCAGAGGACGGACGACCGCGCCGTCGTCCACCTCGTGGTTGCCGGTCAGGCACTGGGCGTATTCGGTGCCCTGCGCCGTCTCGACGATGACGAACTGACCCGCCTCCACGGCGATGCCGTGCGGGTCGAAATAATACTCCTTGCAGCCGCCGCGAAAGCGGACGCCAATCACTTCAGTCAAAGGATCTCCTCCAATTCAACGGCGAGGCCGCCGAGCAGCGGGCCGACGCCGACATTATATTCACAATGGTTTCGATAGGTCTCCAGCAGCTCTATTGTGCCGAGGATCTGTGCTTTTGTCAAGCGGGAGCCGAGCACGGCGCGCAGCGCCTGCTCGTCGCGCGGCTCGGCGGGGGTCGCACCGCAGAGCGTGCAGAGCGCGTCGGCGAGGATCACGCGCGCGCCCTCAAAGAGCGCGGCAAGCTCCTCACGGGTCGCCTTGGCGGTTTCCAGCTTCAGCAGGAAGGCGGCGCGCGCGGCGGCGCGGCCCTCGGCGATCAGACGGAGCAGCTCACGTGTGCGCTCGTCGTCCTCGCCGACGGTCCCCGCCGGCGGGAGCTTGACCTCCACGCAGCGCGAGCGGATGGTGGGCAGCAGAACGCTTGCGTTCTCCGCGCAGAAAAGAAAGGCGGCGTAGGGCGGCCCCTCCTCCACGGTCTTGAGCAGCACATTCTGATCCTTTTCGTTCAGCCGCGTGCAGTCGGGGAAGATGTAGACCTTGCACGCGCCCTCGTTCGGGCGGATGAAGGCGTCCGTCCGCACGCCGCGGATGACGTCCACGCTCAGCTCGGCGTGCTCGTCGTCGCGCACGGTGAGGACGTCGGGGTGAATGTCTGCGAGCACCTTGCGGCAGTGCGCGCAGACCAGACAGGGCTTGTCCGTACCGGTACACTCCAGCGCGGCAGCGGCGTAATGCGCCGCGGCGTTCCGGTCGCCCGCTCCCGAGAGGATGAGCGCGTGGCTCAGCGCGCCGCGGCTCGCGGCGGCGCGGAGACGCGCAGCGGTATTCGTTTTTGCAAAGGCCGACAGCTCCATGCGCTCCTCCGGACAATATAACTACAACATACAGTATAACGCAAAAAAACACGGAGTGCAAGAAAAGTTACGGGGAAATGCACAACTGAAAGAGAAAATCTATAAAACATTTTGATTTTTTTCGGTGGAATTTCTTGCAAGTTTGGAAAAACCTGTCTATAATATAAAAGCTTATGAACGATTGGGATCAAAAACCATAGATACTTTGTAAATTGGAGGAACATTATGAGCAAAAAGTATTGTTACCTGTTTACCGAGGGCAACGCCAATATGCGCGAGCTGCTCGGCGGTAAGGGCGCGAACCTGGCCGAGATGACCAACATCGGCCTGCCGGTCCCGCAGGGCTTCACCATCACCACCGAGGCCTGCACCCAGTATTATGAGGACGGCCGCCAGATCAACGACGAGATCTTCGCCGAGATCATGGAGTATGTGGAAAAGATGGAGAAGATCACCGGCAAGAAGTTCGGCGACCTCCACAATCCTCTGCTCGTTTCCGTCCGTTCCGGCGCGCGCGCGTCCATGCCCGGCATGATGGATACCATCCTGAACCTCGGCCTCAATGAGGACGTCGTGAACGTCATCGCCGAGAAGTCCAACAATCCCCGCTGGGCCTGGGACTGCTACCGCCGCTTCATCCAGATGTATTCCGACGTCGTTATGGAGGTCGGCAAGAAGTATTTCGAGCAGCTCATCGACCAGATGAAGGAAAAGAAGGGCGTCACCCTCGACGTCGAGCTGACCGCCGACGATCTCAAGGAGCTCGCGGGCCAGTTCAAGGCCGAGTACAAGGCCAAGATCGGCGAGGACTTCCCCACCGACCCGAAGGAGCAGCTCATGGGCGCGATCAAGGCGGTCTTCCGCAGCTGGGACAACCCCCGCGCGAACGTCTATCGCCGCGACAATGATATCCCCTACTCCTGGGGCACCGCCGTCAACGTCCAGTCCATGGCGTTCGGCAACATGGGCGACGACTGCGGCACCGGCGTTGCCTTCACCCGCAACCCCGCCACCGGCGAGAAGAAGCTCATGGGCGAGTTCCTGACCAATGCCCAGGGCGAGGACGTGGTGGCCGGCGTGCGTACCCCCATGCCCATCGACCAGATGGCCGAGAAGTTCCCCGAGGCTTATGCCCAGTTCGTGGAGGTCTGCCGCACCCTGGAGGACCACTATCGCGACATGCAGGACATGGAGTTCACCGTGGAGCATGGCCAGCTGTACATGCTCCAGACCCGCAACGGCAAGCGCACCGCTCCCGCCGCCCTGAAGATCGCCTGCGACCTGGTGGACGAGGGCATGATCTCCGAGCAGCAGGCCGTGGCCATGATCGACCCCCGGAACCTGGATACGCTGCTGCATCCCCAGTTTGACCCCGCTGCACTGAAGGCCGCCGCCCCTGTGGGCAAGGCTCTGCCCGCCTCTCCCGGCGCCGCCTGCGGCAAGATCGTCTACTCCGCCGAGGACGCCAAGGAATGGGCTGCCCGGGGCGAGAAGGTGGTCCTGGTCCGTCTGGAGACCTCTCCCGAGGACATCGAGGGCATGAAGGCTGCTCAGGGCATCCTGACCGTCCGCGGCGGTATGACCTCTCACGCTGCCGTTGTGGCCCGCGGCATGGGCAAGTGCTGCGTCTCCGGCTGCGGCGCCATCGTCATGGACGAGGAGAACAAGCAGTTCACCCTGGCCGGCAAGACCTATCACGAGGGCGACTGGCTGAGCCTGGACGGCTCCACCGGCAGCATCTACGACGGCGCTATGCCCACCGTGGACGCCAGCGTGGGCGGCGACTTCGGCCGCATCATGGCCTGGGCCGACAAGTATCGCCGGCTGCAGGTCCGCACCAACGCCGACACCCCCCACGATGCCGCCAAGGCCCGTGAGCTGGGCGCCCAGGGCATCGGCCTGTGCCGCACCGAGCATATGTTCTTCGAGAGCGACCGCATCGCCGCCATCCGCGAGATGATCTGCTCCGACACCGTGGAGCAGCGCGAAAAGGCTCTGGCCAAGCTGCTGCCCATGCAGCAGGGCGACTTCGAGGGCATCTATGAGGCCATGGAGGGCTGCCCCGTGACCATCCGCTTCCTGGATCCCCCCCTGCACGAGTTCGTTCCCACCGAGGAGGCCGACATCGAGCTGCTGGCCAAGGATATGGGCAAGACCGTGGCCGAGATCAAGGCCATCATCGCCTCCCTGCACGAGTTCAACCCCATGATGGGTCACCGTGGCTGCCGTCTGGCCGTCACCTTCCCCGAGATCGCCGTCATGCAGACCCGTGCCGTCATCCGCGCCGCCATCAACGTTCAGAAGCGTCATCCTGAGTGGAACATGGTTCCCGAGATCATGATCCCCCTGGTGGGCGAGGTCAAGGAGCTGAAGTACGTCAAGAGCATCGTGGTCAAGACCGCTGACGAGGAGCTGGCCGCTGCCGGCGTGGAGATGAAGTATCTGGTGGGCACCATGATCGAGATCCCCCGGGCCGCTCTGACCGCCGACGAGATCGCCACCGAGGCCGAGTTCTTCTCCTTCGGCACCAACGACCTGACCCAGATGACCTTCGGCTTCAGCCGTGACGACGCCGGCAAGTTCCTGGGCGCCTACTATGACAAGAAGATCTATGAGAACGATCCCTTCGCCAAGCTGGACCAGGTGGGCGTGGGCAAGCTGGTGAAGATGGCTGCCAAGCTGGGCCGCGAGACCCGTCCCGACCTGCACCTGGGCATCTGCGGCGAGCACGGCGGCGATCCCAGCAGCGTGGAGTTCTGCCACAAGGTGGGCCTGGACTATGTGTCCTGCTCTCCCTTCCGCGTGCCCATCGCTCGTCTGGCCGCCGCTCAGGCTGCCATTAAGGACCAGCAGTAAATGGTAAGGTAACGCCTGCGGCGCAGGCAAAACGTCCGATATAAAAAACGGCCGCACAGTTCACCTGAACTGCGCGGCCGTTTTTTCGCCGCCCGCCCTGGCTGAAGGCCGGCGCATTATTTCCAGACGATTGCAAATTCCCCGGTGAACTGGCACGAATCCTCCACGGGGATCAGCATGGTATCCTCGCCCTCCCGGAGATAGCCCCAGCAGCTCACCCGGGCGGCGGTGTGGGTGCTCCCTGCGTCATAGGTAAGCCCCTGGTACCAGCTTTCGTTGACCAGCGCTATGATATCCCGTGCCCTGGGATGCAGCAGCCGGCCGCCCTCCTGGGCCCCGGGTCCCGCCATCATGCACAGCAACAGCGGGTGTATGTATGTATACCCGGCCCACACCACATCCGGGTCACCGACGGCCTGCATCCCGCCCTGGGCAGTGTAGCCGCACTGAAAGCGCACGGCGGTAATGTACCCGACCCCGTCCGTCTCAAAGGTCAGCGATGGGGGAAAGGCGTTCTTCCTGAACCCCGGATAGCAGCCTGTCAGCATGTCCCGCACCCAGGTGCCGTCCTCCCGCAGCCGCAGAGGCGATTCCACCGCCTGGGCCATTTGATTGAAGTTCTCCGCAAACTCCGGAACCGTCAGCCGTCCCCGGTGGACAGGGATCATGGCACTCATCAGGCCGCACACTATGATCAGGATCAGCAGCCCGTGGGCTGCGGGCAGCAGCGCCCACCGCCAGCCGGGAATGTCCCGGCTCTGGCACAGCACCTCCCCCTCCCAGGGCAGCTTCAGTCCGTCCCGGCAGTCCTGATAGCTTTTTTTCAGCCGCCACAGCCGCACCACGGGAATCAGCAGCGCCATGCCGCATACCAGCGCCAGAGCCGTGTAGGCAAAGGCCTCACCCCACTCCGGCCGCCGCCCGTCGGGCTTTTCCACCGTCAGACCCAGCAGCCGCTTTCCCGGCGTGGTTCCCCACAGGTGCAGCAGCACCGGCTCCACCGCCAGCATCAGCAGCAGTGCACCTATGGTGTTGAGCAGGGAGAACCCCTGCTGGCGGAACGATATGTGCCCTGCCAGCATTGCCAGCGCCGCCGCGCAGGAGCACAGGGCCAGGTCCAGATTCCGCGCCAGGAACCGCCGCCAGGGACATGGCTCCTGCCGGTCTGCCTGGGGCGCGGCGGGAGCCGCCTGGGCCGCCGTGTGCAGGGCCAGCCAGTATTTCTCCGGGTCCAGGCTGTCATAGCGGACCCGGTCCGCCTGCATGGCCCGGCATACGGCCTGGTCCCTCCGGGCCTGCTCCTCCCGGCGCTGGGCTGTCCGGATGCGCTCCTCTAAAACGTCGGCCAGGTCCAGCTCCCCGGCCTGCATGGCCCGGATCTCCTCAATGGGCACGTCCAGCCGCCGCAGCAGCCGGACGCGCAGCAGCGTGTCCAGATCCTCCTGGCTATAGTCCCGATAGCCGTTCCGGGCTCGGACCGGATGCACCAGCCCCTCCTGCTCATAATAGCGGATGTTGGCCCGGGACAGCCCGGTCCGTGTCTCAATGTCCTTGATATGCATGGCGCCGCCCTCCTTTTCTCCGCAGTATAAGGGGTAAAGGGACTTGACAGTCAAGCTTTTTTTCAGGAAATCTCCAGCACCACCGGGCAGTGGTCGCTGCCGTACACCTCCGTGCGGATGGCGGCCTCCGTCACCCGGGGCAAAAGCCGCCGGGACACGATGAAATAGTCAATGCGCCACCCGGCGTTCTTTTCCCGGGCGTGGAACCGATAGCTCCACCAGGAATACGTGACCTCCTCCGGGTGCAGAGTCCGGAAGGTGTCGGCAAAGCCCGCGGCCAGCAGCTGCGTCAGCTTCTCCCGCTCCTGGTCGGAAAAGCCCGGGTTCATCCGGTTGGACCTGGGATTTTTCAGGTCCATCTCCTGGTGGGCCACGTTCAGGTCCCCGCAGTAGATCACGGGCTTTTTTCCGTCCAGCTCCAGCAGATATGCCCGCAGGTCATCCTCCCACTGCATCCGGTAGTCCAGCCGCTTCAGCCCGTCCTGACTGTTGGGGGTGTAGCAGCACACCAGATAAAATTCCGGATATTCCGCCGTGATGACCCGCCCCTCGTGGCGGTGGACATCGTCCCCGAAGCCGTACACCACGGACAGGGGCTCCTCCTTGGTCAGCACCGCCGTGCCGGAATACCCCTTTTTGTCGGCGGAGTGGAAATACCGGTGATACCCCTCCAGCTCGAACACCGCCTGCTCCGGCTGCAGCTTCGTCTCCTGCAGGCACACAATGTCCGGGTCCTCCTGCTTCACATATTCCAGAAAGCCCTTGGTCAGGCATGACCGCAGGCCGTTGACGTTCCAGCTTACCAGCTTCATGGCCTTCTTCCTCCGTTTTTTCTTGTATCATACCATAAACGGACCGATTTTCCAAGAAAATGATTGACAAACCCTCCTGCGGGGGATAATATATTCAGGTATCAACGGCGTAGATGGGAAGAGTACCCGGTTCAGCCTCCGTCACAAGAGAGTCCGGCAAGGTGAAAGCGGACACGGCGGCCCCGGCGAACATGGCCCCGGAGCCGTCCGGCTGAGCGCGGCGCGTCAGGCCGGACCGGGTGTGCCCGTTACAGCACCGGGGCGTGTGGGCGCTCCATGAGGCCGCTTTTCGCAAGGAAGCGGCGAAGCAAGGTGGTATCGCGGTGCTGCGCATCGCCCTTGGCTGCGGCCGGGGGCGTTTTTTGTTTGCCCCGTTTCCCGGCTGTGGGAAAAACACCAAACGTGATATGCATAATTTTAAGCCGCTCTTCCATTCGGAGCGGCGGAAAAGGAGATAGATCCCCATGGAAAAGCAGAAATTCTACATCACAACCCCCATTTATTACCCCTCCGACAAGCTGCACATCGGCCACACCTACTGCACCGTGGCCACCGACGCCATGGCCCGCTACAAGCGGCTCACCGGCTGCGACGTGCTGTTCCTGACGGGCACCGACGAGCACGGCCAGAAGATCGAGGACAAGGCCAAGGCCGCCGGAAAGACCCCCAAGGAGTTCCTGGACAACATCGTGGAGGGCCCCCAGGGCATCCTGGACCTGTGGAAGCTGATGAACATCTCCAACGACCGCTTCATCCGCACCACCGATGATTACCACTGTGCCTCCATCCAGAAGATCTTCCGCAAGATGTACGAAAAGGGCGACATCTACAAGGGCACCTACAAGGGCAAATACTGCAAGCCCTGCGAGAGCTTCTGGACCGAGAGCCAGCTGGTGGACGGCAAGTGCCCCGACTGCGGCCGCGAGGTCATGGACGCCGAGGAGGAGGCCTATTTCTTCCGCCTGTCCAAGTATGCCGACCGGGTCCGGCACCTGCTGGAGGACACCGACTTCCTGCAGCCCCGCTCCCGGGTCAACGAGATGGTCAACAACTTCATCAAGCCCGGCCTGGAGGACCTGTGCGTCAGCCGCACCAGCTTCTCCTGGGGCATTCCCGTGGACTTTGACCCGGGCCATGTGGTATACGTCTGGGTGGACGCTCTGTTCAACTACACCACCGCCCTGGGCTTTATGAACGACCGGTATCACGATTACGACAAGTATTGGCCCGCCGACGTCCACTTTGTGGGCAAGGAGATCGTCCGGTTCCACTCCATTATCTGGCCCGCCATGCTCATGAGCATGGAAATGCCCCTGCCCAAGCACGTTTACGGCCACGGCTGGCTGGTGATGGACGGCGGCAAGATGTCCAAGTCCAAGGGCAACGTGGTGGACCCCTATGTGCTGGCGGAGAAGTTCGGCGTGGACGCTCTGCGCTTCTTCCTGCTGCGGACCTTCCCCTTCGGCTCCGACGGCAACTTCTCCAACGAGCTGCTGATCCAGACCATCAACATGGACCTGGCCAACGACCTGGGCAACCTGGTCAGCCGCACCACCGCCATGGTGGAGAAATACTTCGGCGGCACCCTGCCCACAGAGCGGGAAAACAGCGACGCCGACTGCGACCTGAAGACCATGGCCTCCACCCTGCGGGACCGCTATGAGACGGAGATGGAGCACTTCCAGTTCCAGAACGCCCTGGAGCAGGTGTTCAAGACCATCCAGCGGGCCAACAAGTATATCGACGAGAACGCCCCCTGGACCCTGGCCAAGGACCCCGCCAACCGGGCCCGCCTGGCCACGGTTATGTATAACCTGCTGGAAACCGTCCGCATCTGCGCCGTGCTGCTGACTCCCTTCATTCCCGACAGCGCCGAAAAGATCTTTGACCAGATCGGAGCCTGCCCGTGCTGCCGCACCTGGGAAAAGGCCAACGTGTGGGGCAGCCTGCGCCCGGACGTCACCGTCCGCAAGGGCGAGGCCCTGTTCCCCCGCGTCGACGCCGAGAAAGCCCTGGCCGAGCTCAACGCCATCCAGGAGGCCCAGCGCAAGGCCGCTCTGCCGGCCCTGGAGCTGGAGCCCTATACCCAGGAGCAGGTGGACTTCGACATCTTCTGCAAGTCCGACCTCCGGGCCGTGAAGATCAAGAACTGCGAGGCCGTGAAGAAGAGCGACAAGCTGCTGAAGTTCACCCTGGACGACGGCAGCGGCACGGACCGCACCATCGTATCCGGCATCCGGCACTATTACCAGCCGGAGCAGCTCATCGGCAAAACTGCCGTGGCCATTCTGAACCTGCCCCCCCGGAAGATGATGGGCATCCCCTCCTGCGGCATGCTGATCTCTGCCGTCCATAAGGAAAAGGGCGAGGAAAAGCTGCACCTGCTGCTGCTGGACGACGCCATTCCCGCCGGCGCAAAGCTCTGCTGACATTGCTCATAAAAAAATTCCCGGTGCACCGCACCGGGAATTTTTTGACAAGCTCTTTTTTGCTTTCAAGGCGATCCGGGGACATCAATACACCCGGGCAGGCTCCTCGCCGTTAAGCACGCGCAGAGCGCCCTGGGCCAGAGCCAGCAGCTCGTCCTCGCCGGGATACACGGTGATGGGGGCGATCCAGCCCACCATATCGGTGATGGCGTCCACAGTCTCCTTGCCGTAGGCAATGCCGCCGGTGAGGATGATCTGGTCCACCTGGCCCTTCATGACCACGGCCATGGCGCCGATCTCCTTGCCGATCTGATAGTGGAAGGCGTCCACAGCGCCGGCGATCTCCTTGTCGCCGTTGTGGGCGGCCTTCAGCAGGTCGCGCATATCGTTGGAGCCGGTGTAGGCCACCAGGCCGCCGTGACCGGCCAGCATCTTGCGGACCTCACCGGCGGTGTACTTGCCGCTGAAGCACAGGCTCACCAGCTGACCGGTGGGCAGGCTGCCGGACCGCTCGGGGGAGAAGGGGCCGTCGCCGTCCAGGGCGTTCTGGGTATCCACCACGCTGCCGTGGACGTGGGCGCCGATGGAGCAGCCGCCGCCCATGTGGCAGACGATAAGGTTCAGGTCCTCATACTTCCTGCCGTGCTCCTTGGCATAGCGCTTGGCAACGGCCTTCTGGTTCAGGGCGTGGAAGATGCTGGTGCGATGGAACAGAGGATGGCCGGCATAGCGGGCCACGTCGGACAGCTCGTCCACCACCACGGGGTCCACAATGTAAGAGGGGATGCCCAGCTGGTCGCCGATCTCCCGGGCCAGCAGACCGCCCAGGTTGGAGGCATGCTGCCCCTGAACGCCCACGGTGCAGTCGCGGACCAGCCGGTCGCTGACGGCGTAGGTGCCGCCGCGGATGGGGGCCAGCAGACCGCCCCGGCCGGAAACGGCGGACAGGGTCGTAACGTCGAAGCCCTGGTCATCCAGGGCCTGCATCACCAGCTTGCGCCGCCAGTCCTTCTGGGCGGGGATGGAATCAAATTTGTCGATCTCCTCGGCGCTGTGGCGCAGCGTCTTGTCAAAAAGCAGGGTTTCGTCCTCATAGACGCCGATCTTGGTGGACGTGGAGCCCGGGTTGATGACCAAAATTCTGTAAGACATGGGAATCTCCTCCTGTTGCATTGAATTGTTCCGAAAAAACAGCCGGATAACGACTTTATTGTATTATACAACAGTCGGTCAACCCATGTAAACTGTTTTTTCTCTTAAAACGAAACTTTTCCGGGAAAATGTTCAATTTTTACCGGGCGTTATTCCGCCGCAGGCCCGGGGATATCCCCCACGCCGTCCAGCACCAGCCGGGGGCGATAGGGGAATTTGGCAATGTCCTCCCGCCGTGTAACGCCGGAGAGCACCAGCACCGTGTCCAGGCCGGTCTCGATACCGGCCACCATATCCGTGTCCATCCGGTCGCCGATCATCACCGCGTCCTCGGAGTGGACCCCCAGAATGCGCAGCCCCGTGCGCATCATCAGGGGGTTGGGCTTGCCCACGAAGTAGGCGTTCTGGCCGGTGGCCATTTCGATGGGGGCGATCATGGCCCGGCAGGCGGGAATGATGCCGTCCTCCGAGGGACCGGTCAGGTCACTGTTGGTGCCGATGAGCTTGGCGCCCTTCAGCACCAGCCGCACCGCCCGCAGAATGTTTTCGTAGTTATAGCTGTTGCCCTCGCCGATGATGACGTAATCCGGGTCCACGTCGTTCATGGTGATGCCCTCGTCGTGGAGGGCCATGATCAGCCCCGCCCCGCCGATGACATAGGCGCTGCACCCGGGGGCCTGACTGCTGACGAACCGTGCCGTGGCCAGGGCGCTGGTATAGAAGCGGCTCTCGTCCACGTCCAGCCCCATGCGGCGCAGCTTCTGCTGCAGCTCCTTGGGGCTGCGCTCGGAGGAGTTGGTCAGAAACAGGAAGTTCTTCTCCTCCCGGTAAAGCCAGTCCACAAATTCCTTCACCCCCGGCAGCAGCCGGTTGCCGTGATAGATCACGCCGTCCATGTCGCAGATAAAGCCTTTTTTCTTTCGCAGCTGGTCCATAAGGTCCCTCCTATAGGATAAAATTTACCGATTTCCGCAGTTTTTCCGCCAGATCAGCGCCAGCCCCCGCAGCAGCAGACTGTCGTCGTGCAGGATCCTCCGGCGGCAGTAGGGGGTAATGATCCCGGACAGGCCCCCGGTGGCCACGGCAGTACAGGGCTGCCCCAGCTCCTCCTCCATGCGCTCCAGCAGGCCGTCGGCCATGGCGGCGGCGCCGTAAATGGCCCCGGCCTGAAGGCTGTCCTCCGTAACGGAGCAGATGACCTTTCCCGGCGGCTCCAGGGCAATGTCCGGCAGCTGGGCCGTGCCGGAGAACAGGGCGTGCAGGCTCAGCTTCACCCCGGCCAGAATCACGCCGCCCCGATAGCGTCGCTGCCGGTCCACCACCGTCACGGTGGTGGCGGTGCCGAAGTCGAACACCACCACCGGCAGAGGATATTCCGCCGCTGCCGCGGCGTCCGCCGCCAGCAGGTCCACCCCCAGGGTCTCCGGCTCCTCAATGGCGATCTCCAGCCCCGCCGGGGTAGTGGGACCCACCACCAGGGCCTCCAGCCCCGTAACGCTTCGGATGGCCCGGGCCGTTTCCTCCGTCAGCCGGGGCACCACCGAGCCGATGACGGCCCCCTCCGGGGCGTCATGGCCCGCCAGCACCTGCCTCACGGCGTCCTCGTAGGCCGCAAGGGGCAGCACCTCTCCCGAGGGGATGCGGCGCTGGGATACCACCCGGTCCCCGTGGTCCAGCAGGGCAAGAACAATGTTGGTGTTTCCGATATCGGCGGTCAGCAGCATAAAATTTCCTCACTTATACAGCGTTTTAGCTTGGCCGGAAAGTTTGCGCTTTCCGGCCAGGCTGTGGTTATTTCAGGGTTTTTTCTTGGGAATGGTAACGGTAATGGTGGTGCCCTTGCCGGGCTGGCTCTCCAGGTCCAGGGTGCCGTGGTGATAGGCCACGGCATGCTTCACGATAGACAGGCCCAGGCCTGTGCCGCCGGAGGCCTTGGAGTGGCTCTTATCCACCCGGTAAAACCGCTCAAACACCCGGCTCTGGTGCTCCGGCGCAATGCCGATGCCGGTATCCGCCACGGAAATGGCGGCGCTGTCTCCCCGGTCGGTGACGGTGACCCGGACACTGCCGCCGGGGACGTTATACTGAATGGCATTGTCGCAGAGGTTATACACCGTCTCATACAGCAGACGGCGCACGCCCTCCACCGGGATCTCCGGGCCCTCCACGGTGATGGCCGTCCCGCTTTTTTCCGATTTGTCCCGCAGATCGGCGGCGATATCCCGGCACAGCGCCGAGACGTCCACACGCTCCCAGGGCAGGGGGTCTCCCTCATCCAGCTGGGACAGGCGGATGATGTCGCCGATCAGGGCCACCAGCCGCTGTGCCTCCCGGCGGATGTGCCCCACGAACCGGGGCAGGTCCTCCTGCTTGACCAGGCCGTTCTCAATGAGCTCTGCGCTGCCGATGATGCCCTGAAGGGGCGTTTTCAGCTCATGGGATACATTGGCGGTAAACTCCCGGCGGCTCTGCTCCGCCGTCTCCTGCTGGGTGATGTCAAAGGCCAGCAGCACCGCCCCCAGGGTGTCGGGGCCGGACTGGATGCGAGAGATGTCAAACTGATAAATGCGGCCCAGCCGCTGGACACGGACCTCGCTGTGACCGGCGTCCATGGCGGACGCCAGCGCATCGCTGACGTCGCGGCCGCGGTCCACCGTCAGGAAATCCTGGCCCAGGCAGCTCTCGCCGGTGCCGAACACCCGGCAGGCGGCGGCGTTGATGCTGAGCACCGCGCCGCTTTCGTTCAGCAGCACCAGCCCCTCCTGCATGTGGGAGGTGATCTGGCGGAACTCGTCGGACCGGCGGCGCAGGTCCGTCAGCTGCCGGTCGATCTGCTGGCGCTGCACATTGATGCGGCACAGCAAAGGCGACAGCTCCTCATAGGTGTCGTTTTCCAGAGGGTGCTCCAGATCCAGGGCATTCAGAGGGGCGGTGATCCGGCGGGACAGACGGCCCGCCAGAAGGCCCGACAGCACCAGGGCTGCGGCGGCGGCCAGCAGAATGGCCGGCAGCATTCCCAGCACCAGCATGCCCACGGTAGCCCGGCTGACGGAAATGCGCAGCACCGAGCCGTCCGGCATACGCTGAGCATAGTAGCTGGTCTTTTCCAGCAGGGTGCTGGAATAGCGGGTGGAGCTGCCGGAGCCGGTGCGCAGGGCCTCCCGGACCTCCAGGCGGTCGCCGTGGTTCTCCAGGCTTTCGGCGTCGCGCTTGGTGTCGCACAGCACCGAGCCGTCGGCGGCGATCCAGGTCAGGCGGTAGCGGTCCGCCGTCAGCCCTTTCAGGTAATCCGTGCCCTCCGTCTCCACGGCGGCGGCTGCCAATTGCAGCTGATCCTGGAGCTGGGACTCCTGCACGGAGGCAAAATAGCTGTACAGGCAGGTCATGACGATGACCACCCCCGCCAGCAGCACGGCCACGGCGGACAGCATAAACGAACGGAAAATTTTCTTGGTCATCCTTGTTCCTCCAGCCGGTAGCCCACATTGCGGACGGTCTGGATCAGACTGCCGTAGGGGCCCAGCTTCTGGCGCAGCGTGCGGATGTGCATATCCACGGTGCGGGTCTCGCCGTAATAGTCGGTGCCCCACACCTGGGCCATCAGCTGGTCCCGGGTGAAGGCCATGCCGGGATGGGACAAAAACAGCCGCAGCAGCTCGTATTCCTTATAGGTCAGGGGCACCCGCTGCCCGTCGCAGGAGACGGTGTGGGCGTCCTGGTCCAGGGTCAGGCCGGACAGGTGCAGCACGTGGCTGGGCCGGGCGCACCGGCGCAGCACGGCCTTGACGCAGGACACCAGCTCCATGACCCCGAAGGGCTTGGTGAGATAGTAGTCCGCGCCCAGGTCCAGGGCCTGGATCTTGTCATATTCCGCGCCCTTGGCGGTGGCCATGACCACGGGGATGGAGCGGGTAGCCGGGGCGGCCCGCAGGCGGCGCAGCAGCTCCACCCCGTCCACGCCCGGAAGCATTACGTCCAGCACCACCAGCTCCGGCAGCTCCCGGGCCGACTCCAGCGCGGACCAGAAGGCCCCGCCGTCGGCAAAGCCCTGGGCCTGGAACCCGGTGGAGCGCAGGGTGTATACCTCAATATCAAGGATACTGGCGTCGTCCTCTACGCACCAGATCATGGGTTATCCCTCCTTGTGCCGGCCGGTGATGGAAAAAATCACCCACTCGGCGATGTTGGTGGCGTGGTCGCCGATGCGCTCGAAATACTTGGCGATCATCAGCAGGTCCAGGGCATACTCCCCGTCCGCGGGGTCGGCGGCGATGCGGGAGATCAGTGCCTGCTTCACCTGGCGGAAATAGGCGTCCACGGTGTCGTCGGCAGCCAGAACGCCCTCTGCCTTTATTGTATCATGTTTTACGTATGCGTCAACACTTTCTGTCACCATAGAGATGGTGGCCCGGGCCATCTGGCAGAGAATGTCGTCATGCTCGGCGGTGCGGCCCTTCAGGAAGGTGACGATCTCGGCGATGTCCTGGGCCTGGTCGCCGATGCGCTCCATGTCGGTGATCATTTTCAGGGCGGCGGAGATCTGGCGCAGGTCCCGGGCCACCGGCTGCTGCTGCAAAAGCAGCTTCAGGCACAGCGACTCGATGGTGCGCTCCTTCTGGTCGATCTCCGTGTCCAGGGGGCCCACCTGGGCGGCCAGGGCGGGGTCTCCCTCCGTCAGGGCCTTGGCGGCCAGGGCGATGACCTCCTCGCACAGGGCGCCCATCTCGATGAGCTCCCGGTTCAGCAGCGCCAGCTGCTGGTCAAACTGTCTTCTCATTATCCGAACCTCCCGGTGATGTAGTCCTCGGTGCGCTTGTCGGTGGGGTCGGAGAACAGCTGCTCCGTTTTGCCGAACTCCACCAGCTCACCCAGCAGGAAAAAGGCCGTATTGTCGGAAATGCGGGCCGCCTGCTGCATGTTGTGGGTGACCATGACCACGGTGTAATGCTCCTTCAGCTCCAGGGCCAGGTCCTCGATCTTGGAGGTGGAGATGGGGTCCAGGGCGCTGGTGGCCTCGTCCATCAGCAGCACCTCCGGCTCCACGGCCAGGGCCCGGGCGATGCACAGGCGCTGCTGCTGGCCGCCGGACAGGCCCATGGCGCTTTTTTTCAGCCGGTCCTTCACCTCGTCCCAGATGGCGGCAGAGCGCAGGGAGCGCTCCACAATGTCGTCCAGCTTGGCGTGGCTGCGGATGCCGTGGGTCCGGGGCCCATAGGCCACGTTGTCATAGATGCTCATGGGGAAGGGGTTGGCCTTCTGAAACACCATGCCGATGCGCTTGCGCAGCAGGGTGGGGTCCACCCTGGCGTCATAGATGTTCTTCCCGTGGAAGTCCACCTGTCCCTGGATCTTCACGGAGGGGATCAGGTCGTTCATGCGGTTCAGAGTCCGCAGGAACGTGGATTTGCCGCAGCCGGAGGGACCGATAAAGGCGGTGATCTGCCGCTCCGGGATGGCGACGGATACGTCGTGGAGGGCGTGATTCTGCCCGTACCACAGATTCAGGCTCTTGGCCTCAAGAATGGGTTCCATAGCAATGCCTCATTTCTTTCGCAGCTTCCGCCCCACCAGGGAGGCGGACAGGTTGATCAGCAGGGTCAGCACCATCAGAATGGCGGCGATGGAGAAGGCCAGGGCCGTCTCGCCGCCCTCGGTGGCATAAACGTACAGGGCCACGGTCAGGGTGGCGGAGGAGGTGTGCAGAGCCTTGACAAAGCCCACCAGCTCCAGGCCGAAGCCCGCCGTATACAGCAGGGCGGCGCTTTCGCCCACAATGCGGCCCACAGCCAGGATGCAGCCGGTGACGATGCCGTCCACGGCTCCGGGCAGCACCACCGTGCGGATCATGTGCCATTTCCCGGCTCCCAGGCCCAGGGCCCCCTCCCGATAGGACTGGGGCACGGTTTTCAGGCTCTCCTGGGTGGTGCGGACGATGGTGGGCAGGATCATCACCACCAGGGTCAGGCCGCCGGCCAGGATGCCTGCCTGAAGGTTCATCCGCTGGACGAACAGCAGCATGCCCACCAGGCCGAAGATGATGGAGGGGATGCCCGTCAGGGTCTCGGTGGCGAACTCGATAACGGACACCAGGCGGCGGTTGGACGCGTATTCCGTCAGGTAAATGGCGGCCCCCACTCCCAGGGGCAGAACGATGACCATGGCCACCACGATGATATACAGGGTATCCAGAATGTTGGGCAGGATGCCCACGGTGTTCTGGATATAGCTGGTCTGGCTGGTCAGCAGGGACCAGGTGATGCCCGGCACTCCGCGATAGAAGATATAGCCGATGAGAAACAGCAGCAGGGCGCAGGTCAGACCTGCGCACAGCCATACCAGGCCCCGCATGCCCCGGTCATACAGACGGCGGCGGGGCGACAGCTTTTCCTCCATGGGTCAGTCCTCCTTCCTTTTTTTGATGAACACGTTGAGAAATACGTTGATGAGCATAATGAACAGAAACAGCACCAGGCCGATGGAGAACAGGGCCTGCTGATACAGGCTGCCCACCGGGGCATAGGACATGCCGGAGATGATGCCGGTGGTGAGGAACCGGACGGACCGGAACAGCCCCGGCATATTGGCCACATTGCCTGCCACCATGATGATGGCCATGGCCTCGCCGATGGCCCGGCCCACGCCCAGCACCACGGCGGTGGCCACGCCGCTGCGGGCGGCGTGAAGGCTGACGCGGAAATACGTCTCGGCGGCGGTGGCTCCCAGGGCCAGGCTGGCCTCCTCATACTCCCGGGGCACCGCCCGCAGGGCCGTTTCCGACACGTTGATGATGGAGGGCAGCACCATAATGGACAGCACCAGGATGGCCGCCAGCAGACAGGCGCCGGACCCCAGGGAGAAGGTGGTGCGGATCAGCGGCACCAGCACGATCATGCCCACCAGGCCGTATACCACCGACGGGATACCCGCCAGTAGCTGCACGGCGGTGCGGATCACGGCGGCCACCGGGGCCGGGGCCAGCTTGGAGAGGAAGATGGCCGTCATCAGGCCGATGGGCACGCCGATGACCATGGCCCCGGCGGTGCCGTAAACAGAGGTGAGGATAAAGGGCAGAATGCCGTATTCCGCGCCGGTGGTGGTGTTGGTGGGGTCCCAGACCTGGCCGAACAGGAATTTGAACAGGCCGATCTCCCGGATGGCGGGCAGGCCCGAGAGGACCAGGTACACGCTGATGACCAGCACAAAGCCCACGGCCACGATGCCGCACAGCAGGAACACCAGGTGGATCACATTTTCCAGGGCCTTACGGGCCCCTGTATTCTTTGAACGCATAGTCGGTTCCTTTCTTGTCCGGAACGGGAAATGCCCCTGGCCCGGGATTCGGGTCAGGGGAGGTTTCCCGGGGTGGTTACTTGGCCACGGGCACCGCACCGGCGTTCTTGATGAGGTCGGAGGCGGCGGCAGAGGTGGCGAAGTCAAAGAAAGCCTGGGCAGCGGCGGAGAGAGTAACGCCTTCCTTGGTCACCAGCACGAAGGGGCGCTGGATCTGGTAGCTGCCATCCAGGACGGTGGCTTCGGTGCAGGCCACACCGTTCACAGTCAGAGCCTTGACGGCGGCCTTGCCTTCCACGGCGGACAGGGAGGCATAGCCAATGGCGTTGGGGTTGCCGGCAACAGCCTCAATGACGCCGCCGGTGGAGGTCAGCTCCTGGTCCAGCTTACAGGAGTCCTTGGTGTCGGTGATGGACTCAAAGCCGTCCCGGGTGCCGCTGCCGGACTCACGGCCGATGCAGGAGATGGCGCCGGGGTCGCCGCCCACTTCGCTCCAGTCGGTGATCTTGCCGGTGAAGATGTCGGCGATCTGCTGAACGGTCAGGTCCGCGACCTTGCTGTCGGCGTTGACGATGATGGCGATGCCGTCCAGGGCCACGGTGGTCTCCTTCAGGCCGGCGGACTTCTCCTGGTCCTTCAGGGCCCGGGAGGCCAGGCCGATGTCGGTGGAGCCGTTCTTCACGGCCTCGATGCCTGCGCCGGAGCCGGTGGGGTCATAGGTGACGGTGACGCCGGGATTGTCGGCGGTGAACTGCTCCTTCAGCGCGCCGATGACCTTGTCCATAGAGGTGGAACCGTTGGTGGACACGGTGCCGGAGAGAGCGGTGTTGTTGTCGTTGTTCTCGGGGGTGTCATTGCCCTTCTGGCCGCAGCCGGCCAGGATGCCCAGCACCATAACGGCGCACAGGGCCATGGAAAGAAACTTTTTCATTTTTTTCAGAATCTCCTTTCGATTCGCGTTTTGGGATTTCCTTGGTACAGCTCATAGCATACGGAGCGGATGTAAAGGGGAAAAGACGCGTTTTGTAAAGTCTGCGTAAAATGCGGCGGATCGGTGCCGGAGAGGACGGCATAGCGGTGATTTTTTTCTTCTTGCGAAAATATTTCCCCCGCGAACCAATTCGGACCGGAAAGCTGCTGGTCATTTTATATAAACGCCTTGCCGCACCGTATGAATGTCCATAGATCCGACGGAATGCGGCTTCCTTTTGTGACATAATTCACAAAAAGCCGCATAAAATGGGACTGTAAAATTGCCTGCTGCGAAACAGAACGACCCGGAGAGGAGGGGGGAGGCGTAAGAAATCGATTAAAGAAAGCGTGATGCGTGACAATACGGCGTTAAGGAGAGACTGTATCACTTTACAGGGGAAAACACACATGGTAAAGTGACCATAGTCCCCTTTACCGGACATAAGGGGGACATCCATATGAGTAAGGAGAGAAAACAATGGAAGAAAGAAAAGGCTTTGGGTCCAATTTCGGATTCCTCATGGCGGCCATCGGCTCAGCCGTCGGCCTGGGCAACATCTGGGGCTTTCCCAACAAGATGGGCGCCAACGGCGGCTTCACGTTCCTGATCATCTATCTGATCCTGGCTGCCTGCTGCGGCTTCATCGTCATGATGGGCGAGCTGGCCCTGGGCCGCAAGACCGGCCGGGGCGCCATCGGCGCATACAAAATTCTGTCCAGGAAGTTCAAGTGGCTGGGCTGGCTGGGCGTGCTGTCTGCCTTCCTGATCCTGGGCTTCTACTGCGCCCTGGGCGGCTACTGTCTGAAGTATGTCACCCTGAACGTGGGCAATCTGTTCCATGCCGGCTTCGGCACCGGCACCCTGGACGGCGCCGGTGTGTTCGGCGCCCTGATGGCCAACCAGGGCGAGTGCGTGATCTACGGTCTGATCTTCGTGGCCATCACCATGGTCATCGTGATGGGCGGCGTCGGCGGCGGCATTGAAAAGGTCTGCTCCGTGGGCATGCCTGCCCTGTTCGTAATGCTGGTGATCTGCATCATCCGCTCCTGCACCCTGGACGGCGCAGTGGAAGGCCTGAAGTATATGTTCGTCCCCGGCTGGGCTCTGGCCAACGGCGTCATCAAGGAAGCGCCTAACTTCTTCTCTGTAGTATCCACAGCAGGCGGCCAGATGTTCTTCTCCCTGTCCCTGGGCATGGCGGCCATGATCACCTACGGCTCCTATCTGGATAAGAAGGAGAATCTTCAGAAAAACGCCATCATCATCGTGGTGATGGATACCCTGGTGGCCCTGATGGCCGGTCTGTGCGTGATCCCCGGCCGTTTCGCCCTGGACCCCACCGGCAATCTGGGCGGCCCATCCCTGCTGTTCGTCACCATGCAGAACGTGTTCGACCGCATGGGCTCCGTGGGCC
>OWIQ01000451.1_pt1 | contig 22966 bp, 20 predicted proteins | sample 1732701 | NCBI WGS metagenome assembly OWIQ01 (sample SAMN05065744, study PRJEB22554) | human gut metagenome | biome: ENVO:2100002; feature: ENVO:00000062; material: ENVO:00002003 | host: Homo sapiens | place: USA
TGCTAAATCCATAATGATTCATTTTTATACATGGCAAAAATATAAGAATGAAAAATGGGCGACAAGATAGAATCGCGGAGACGCTTACCTGTATATGAAGAAAATATGAAGGATCGGTATAACGATCCTTCATTGCAACTTGGTTATATTCAGCAAGTAATGCGCTGATGAAGGATTTGAAAGAATTTATTCCGGCGTTTCATTCCTTGGATGCGGATGCGCCGGATGTCTTTTACTCGTATTCGTGTTTCCGTTTCGGATTCATCGGAAACCAGCCTTTCAGCACGCGTTCGCGTTGCTCGAATATCTCTTTGATAGTCCAGAAAGAAGAGAAGGAGAAGACACCCAATAAAGAGGAAATCAGGATGTCACTGATAAGCACAGTCCCTATAATGCCTGCTATGCCCAGTACCAAAAATATCCACCAGCACCGTGTACCCCAATAATATTCGGCCTTGACCACGATGGGGTGGAAAAGACCGATTATTAAAAAGGTACAAATGCCGATGGCAATACCGCCTAAATGGTATTCATTCAGCCATTCCATTCTTTCTTAGCTTTGAATGGGTATTTCTTTTTTGATGCTCTGCTCCAGAGAGATCAGGGTCTCGGTAGCCGTAACGCCGGGAATTTCCTGAATCTTTGAGTTCAGCAAGTCCATCAAATGCTCGTTATCGCGTGAATAAAGTTTGGTCAGCATGGTATAGGGACCTGTAGTGAAGTGGCACTCCACAATTTCGGGAATCTTCTTCAGTTCTGCCACTACGTTTTTGTACATGGAACCTTTTTCCAGCTTGATTCCTACGTATGTACAGGTTCTATACCCTAAACTCTTAGGGTTCACATGATATCCTGAACCGATAATAACTCCCAAATCAATTAATCTTTGCACACGCTGATGAATGGCTGCGCGTGAAACTCCACATTCTGCTGCGACATCTTTAAACGGGATGCGGGCATTTTGGGATATAATTTCTAGAATTTGTCTGTCGAGACTATCAATTTTCTCCATAATATACCGATTTTAATGTTATCAATCTGTAAGCAAATATAGGAATACTTTTTAATTTATCTACTATTTTGCAAGAAAAAACAGGATTTCTTTGAAAAAAAGTGCAATAAGAGGAGCTAATCACCTATTTTCTTCTCTATTTCGCCGATTTTCCCTCTTCTTTCAAATGAGAAGGTATCGCTATGTGTATCTAAATAGTTCAACAGGAATAGCGATTTTCTTAACAAATATTTTTGTTCTTCGGACTCTTTCAACAAAGCATCCTGATAGAGCAGTTCGGATAACATGTCGATGCGCGTGAGCAATTCCTCGCCACCATAGTTCTGTCCCATCTCGTTCAGTATATATTCCGCATCCTGATCATAATAGAAGGTGGAAGGATGATTGAAGTAGGCACGATAAATGCTTTGAAGTTGCAATTGCAGCTCGGGACCGTCCTTTTTATCTCTTTCTTCTACCAACTTTTCCAATGCTTCGAAAAATTGTTGAAGCAACCGCATAATGTAATCTCTTTGCAGCATGTTAATTGTCCTCTTCGTTTTTATGGGTTAGTGTTACTAATACTTTATCTATCCGGGCTCCGTCCATGTCGACTATTTCCAGTGTGAAGTCATTCCATTCCATGGATTCACCGGTCTTGGGAATGTGGCCTAGTTGTTGCAGGATGAGGCCGCTCAACGTGTTGTAATTATAATCGGGGTATAAATCCTCCATTTCGAAATGACTCAGAAAGTCATAGAAAGAACATTGGCCGTCTATCAACCAGCTTCCGTCCTTGCGGGGAACGATATCGGGGTCTTCCGAGTCACTGGGCAAGGTGCCTACCAGGGCTTCCAGAATGTCCTTCATGGTGATGATGCCTTGCAGACTGCCGAATTCATCACAGATTAATCCGTATTTGATGTTGTGCTGGCGTATTTGTTCCAATACTTTATATACATCCATGTTTTCGTGGAAGTATTGTGCCGGACGGATCACATCACGCAGATTGAATTCGCAACTGTTCAGCTTCCCGAAGAGGTCTTTCAGGTAAACTACTCCGATGATGTTGTCCAGGGTGTTTCCTTGAGTTACAGGGTAAACTTGGTACAGGTGTTGGCATACGATGTCATACAGCTGCTTGTTGTTCATGTCTATGTCAATGGATACGATATCGCTGCGATAGGTCATGATGGTGTTGATACTGCGGTCGCCCAGGGAGAAGACGCGGTCCACAATATCCTGTTCCACTTCCTGCACTTCACCGTTCTCGGTTCCTTCGTCTATCATGGATTTGATTTCCTCTTCAGTCACTTTTTCTTCCGCTGTGTTGATATGCAGCAGGTTGAAGATAAGTGAAGTGCTTTTGGCAAGTATCCATACAAAAGGAGAGGCGATGACGGACAGCCAGTACATGGGACGTGCCAATAGCTTGGCAGCACGGGTGGAGGCACTCATGCCAATGCGTTTGGGCACCAGCTCGCCAAAGATAATAGTGAGGTAAGTGACCAGAATGACAATCAGGGTTTGAGCCAATAAATAGGCATATGTGGCGGGTACGCCGGCGTCAGTCAGTATGTTCCCAAAGTCGGTGGCCAGCACGTCGCCGGAGTAAATACCGGTCAATATACCAATCAGGGTGATTCCGATTTGGATGGTGGATAAAAACTTGTCCGGGTCATTGGCAAGCTTTAAAGCGATACGCGCTGTAGAGCTTCCATGACGGATATCATTGGACAAACTACTTTTACGCGCTGAGATCAGGGCGATTTCGGACATGGCGAATACCCCGTTTAATAAGATAAGTGCGATAATAATGGCAATTTCCATGTAAGAATTTACGTTTTGTTTTGCTAACAAATGTACTAAGAATTGTGTTTTCTCTTTCTTCTTTTAGATTTAATTAATGAATTATCTGTCATTTGCGCTATCTTTGCGGTGTCTATACTTAGAAAGGAGTAATTATGCATCCGTTGGAACTATTCAAATATTGTCCGAAGTGTGGTTCGCCGCACTTTGAAGTGAACAATGAGAAATCAAAGCGTTGCGCCGATTGTGGCTTTGTGTATTATTTCAATTCCAGTGCCGCTACTGTAGCTTTTATCTTGAATGATAAGAATGAGTTGTTGGTGTGCCGCAGGGGAAAAGAACCGGCGAAGGGAACATTGGACCTGTCCGGCGGGTTTATTGATATGCATGAAACCGGCGAGGAAGGTGTGGCACGCGAGGTGTTGGAAGAAACCGGTTTGCAGGTGGAGGAGGCTGTTTATCAGTTCTCATTGCCCAACACTTATCTTTATTCAGGATTTCTGGTACATACATTGGATCAGTTCTTTCTTTGTAAAGTGAAAGATACCAGCCGGATAAAGGCGATGGATGATGTGGCGGAGTCTTTCTGGCTTCCGTTGGATGAAGTGAGTCCCGAAGAATTCGGGCTGGATTCTGTGCGTGAAGGAGTCCGGCGTTTTTTGAAAGAACATAAACTTTAATGATAAGATATGAAAAGAAAAACCTTATTGATGGCCGCATTGATGGGAGGCTGTTCCTTGCAGGGAATGGCGCAGCAGATCACTCCCAAGGATGTGGCAGGTGACAAGGAATATAACCGGGTATGCCGGGAATATGAGTTGAAAGGCGGGGACAGCATGGAGCTGTTACAGGCTTATCTGGACAAATATCCTGATTCCCGCCATAAAAACAGGGTGCTGTCACTGATTGCCTCTGCTTATTTTATGGAGGGAAAATACAAGGAGGCCATTGCCCTGTTCCGGTCGTGTGATCTGGAGGCTTTGCCTGATAAGGAAAGAGATGATTGTGCCATGCGTCTGGCCACCTCTTATCTGAAAGAAGACAATCTGCGTGAAGCGGCTGTATGGTTTACCTTGCTGAAAGAGGTAAGCCCATTATATCAGGATGACGCTGTTTATAATCTGGCTTATATTGATTATGTGGAGAAACGCTATGACAAGGCGCTGAAAAGTTTCCAGTCTTTGCAGAATGATGCCGTATATGCAGCATTGGTTCCTTATTATATAGGAGAGATTTATTTGGTGAAAGGAAATTATCAGCAGGCCCGTACTGTGGCAAAAGCGTATCTGGAGCAATATCCGGCTAAAAAGGATGTTCCTCAGATGGAACGGATTTGGGGAGAGGCTTGTTTCGGATTGAATGATTACCAAGCGGCGATACCTCCTTTGGAAAGATACCGTGAAAGTGTTTCCCACCCGCAGCGTAAGCCTTTGTATGAACTCGGTATGAGTTATTATTATACTGGTGTTTATTCCAAGGCTGCCGCTACTTTGGGGGAAATGGCTTCGGTACATGATGCCTTGTCACAGAATGCTTATCTACACATGGGGCTGGCTTATTTGAACTTGAAGGAGAGGAACAGGGCACGCATGGCATTCGAGCAGGCTGCCAATTTCAGTTTTGATCCGAAAGTAAAGGAACAGGCTCTTTATAATTATGCTTTGTGTATTCATGAAACCTCTTATTCTCCATTTGCCGAATCGGTAACCGTGTTTGAGCGTTTTCTGAATGAGTTCCCGAATTCACCTTATACGGAGCGTGTCAATGATTATTTGATAGAGGTGTATATGAATACCCGCAGTTATGAAGCTGCTTTAAAATCTATAGCAAAGATTGAGCATCCGGGCACACGCATTATGGAGGCCAAGCAGAAGATTTTGTTCCGGCTGGGCACACAGGCATTTGCGAATGCCCGTTTCCAGGAGGCTCTGGAGTTCTTCAACCAATCGCTTGCTGTGGGGCAATACAATCAGGCGACAAAGGCGGACGCTTATTTCTGGAGGGGGGAATCCAATTATCGTCTGGACCGTTTTCCGCAGGCGGGTAACGATTACCGCTTGTATCTGGAATTTGCCACCAGCAAGAACGGACAGGAATATGGTTTGGCGCTCTATAACTTGGGATATACTTATTTCAAACAGAAAAATTATGGAAATGCGGGCACTTGGTTTACCCGTTTTGTGGACAGGGGAAGTATCAATGAACGCACCATGCAGGCAGATGCCTATAACCGCATAGGTGACTGCAACTTCTATGACCGCCGTTTTGAGCAGGCTCGTCAGGATTATGCCCGTGCGGTGGAGATTGATCCGTCACTGGGGGATTACTCTTTGTATCAGGAGGCGTTTGTGCGTGGTTTGCAACGTGATTACAATGGAAAAGTGCAGACGTTGAACCGCTTGATTTCGGATTATCCGGAATCACAATACATGGATGATGCCCTTTACGAGCAGGGACGTGCTTTTGTGCAGATGGAGGATAATGCCAATGCCATTGCCCGTTTCAATATTCTGGTGAAGAAATTTCCGGAGAGCAATGTCGCACGGCGGGCGGCTAACGAGATCGGTTTGCTATACTATCAGGATGACAAGTATCCTGAAGCCATCCAGGCTTATAAGCAGGTCATAGCCGGTTATCCGGGCAGTGAGGAGGCGCGTTTGGCGCAGCGTGACTTGAAATCGATCTATATTGATTTGAATAAGGTGGATGAGTATGCCAATTTTGCTTCAACTATCCCCGGCGGTGCCAACTTTGATGTGAATGAGCGTGACTCATTGACCTATGTAGCTGCCGAAAGGGTATATATGCGGGGTGAGGTCGCCGAGGCCCGCAACAGCTTTACCCGTTATTTACAGACTTTCCCCGAAGGTGCTTTCAGTCTGAATGCCAACTATTATATCGGTTTGATAGACTATAATCAGAAAGCTTATGAAAGTGCAGCCCGGCATTTGGATAAAGTATTGGAATATCCCAACAACAAATATTCTGAAGATGTCATGTTGATGGGGGCCGAAATGGCTTATACGGCGAAGGATTATGAAAAAGCCTTGCATATTTACAAGCAATTGAAAGATAAAGCCGCTTCTATGGAGCATCGCCGGCTTGCAAAAACCGGAATGTTACGCAGTGCGCATATGCTGGGAAATGAGGAAGAGATTATCTTTGCCGCAACAGATTTGCTGGCCGATACTAAACTGGCGCCGGAATTGTCTAACGAGGCACATTATTACCGTGCAAAAGCTTATTTGGATGCCGGCAAGACGGATGGAGCTATGGAAGATTTGAAGGTCTTGGCGAAAGACACCCGTAATGTATATGGAGCGGAGGCCAAATATAAAGTCGCCCAGATTTACTTTGACGGCGGACAAACGGATAAGGCGGAGCAGGAGGTGCTGAATTACATTGAGGTAAGTACACCGCATACCTATTGGCTGGCACGCAGCTTTGTGTTATTGGCTGATGTGTATATGAAGTTGGGGCGTAACTTGGATGCTAAACAATATTTGCTTTCATTGAAGCAGAACTATCAGGCCGATGATGATATTGCCGGAATGATTGAAAGCAGACTGGAGAAATTGAAAACAGAGAATTAAAAATTAAAAAATAAGTGCTGAATATGATAAGTAAGAAATTGTCAATTGTCCATTGTCAATTGTCCATTATATTGGCTTTTTTGCCTCTGTCTGTTGCATATGCGCAGCAAGATAGTACGTTGAACCGCACTGTGGTGGTAGAGAATGAGTATAATCCCAATATCATGGATGCCTCAAAGATTAATGTCCTGCCTAGGGTGGAGGAGCCGGCTGTAATGAAGAAAGGCATAGAATATGCTACAGCCTTGCGCCCTGTTTCGGCCTGGACGTATGAAAGTATGTCTCCTATAACCCGTGAATGGGCTATGAACCGCGCGAAACGTGGATATGTCCGTGCCGGATATGGAAATTATGGGAATGTGGATTTTAAGGCTGGGTATCTGTGGGATATCACCGGAAAGGACCGTCTGAAAGTCGGGGTATCTCTGGATGGCATGAACGGAAAGCTGAAGCATTGGAATGCTGAGGATTGGAAATCACGTTTTTATTCTACTGAGTTCCGTTTGGACTATTCTCATGATTTCAGCAAGGTAACTTTGAATTTAGGTGGCGGCCTGCAATCACAAGTGTTTAACTATATGCCTGATTCCGAAATGCATACGGCTTCTGCCAGAGCTACTGATAAACAGCATCATACTTTAGGTGATTTTCACATAGGTGTTTCTTCCAGAGATGAATCGCTTCCTTTGCAATTCACTTTGCAGACCGGATTGAAGTATTTTGGTATCAAATATCCGCTGGATTATTCAGGCAATGCATCTACAGGTAAGGAGAAGATTGTCCACACCGAAGGAGATGTATGGGGCAAGCTGGATAATGAGCAACGGGTAGGCATCCGTTTCGAGATGGATAACCTGTTTTATTCTTCGGACAGTTTAATGGGCAACTATACTTCACTGGGTTTGAATCCTTATTATATGTTGGAAAGTGATGACTGGCGGGTCCGTGTCGGTGCTCATGTGGATTGGCAGTCGGGAGAGGACAGTGGTATTGATGTGTCTCCTGACGTGAAAGCCGAATACTTGTTCTCGGAGAGTTATGTGCTTTATTTACATGCGCTGGGAGGGCGTGAACTGAATGATTATCGCCGGTTGAATGCTTTTTCACCTTATTGGTCTTTAAACGCCCGGATGCCTTCTACCTATGTGCCACTGAATGCTACATTGGGTTTTAAAGCATCTCCGGTAAATGGTTTGTGGTTTAATGTCTTTGGTGGATATCGGATCAGTAAAGATGAGTTGTTTTGCAATCTGGTGGATGCGGACGGGTATTATTTTACTCATTTCTTGCAGGATAAAGCGAAAACCGCGTATGGAGGTGCTGAATTGAAATACGGTTATAAGGACTGGTTTGACGCTTCATTGAAAGGTACATTTTATAGCTGGAAGACAGACAATGAAAATGAAGAGCTGTATTTAGTGACCAAGCCCAAGTTTGAATTGAATTTCTATGCTGAGGCTAAGGTTTTTGAAAGATTGAAGGTTAATTTGGGCTATGAATATGTACAGCGGAAAGAATATGTGATAGAAGAAGGGAATAGCAGCAGGGATTTTGGTTTGGGCAATATCAGCAATTTGAGTGTGGGAGCCAGTTATACTTTCCTGAAAGATCTGTCTGTTTTTGGGCGTGTGAATAATCTGTTGAATAAACAATATTATTATGAGTACGGCTATCCTGCTGAAAAACTGAATGTTCTAGCCGGGCTTTCTTTGGCTTTTTAGTTAAATAGGCACTCGGAAAGGATTTTTTTAAGAAAAAAAAGCAGAAACATACCTTATTATATAGGTGTGCTTCTGCTTTTTTTCTACTTTTGCCCCAAAATAAAATGGAATACATAGTATTATGCAAAAAAATCTAGTAATAGTTGAGTCACCCGCCAAGGCTAAAACCATTGAGAAATTCTTGGGCAATGATTATAAAGTCCTTTCCAGTTACGGGCATATCCGGGATTTGAAAAAGAAGGAGTTTAGTATCGATGTAGAGAATGGGTTTGAGCCGACTTACGAGATACCGGCAGATAAAAAGAAATTGGTAGCCGAATTGAAAGCGGAGGCAAAGAAAGCTGATATGGTATGGCTTGCATCCGATGAGGACCGTGAAGGAGAAGCTATTTCATGGCACTTGTTTGAAGTCTTGGGGCTGGACCCTGAGAAGACCAAGCGCATTGTATTCCACGAGATAACCAAAACAGCGATACTAAAGGCCATCGAAAATCCGCGTGACATTGATGTGAATCTGGTAAATGCCCAGCAGGCACGCCGTATTCTGGATAGAATTGTAGGTTTTGAACTCTCACCGGTATTGTGGAAGAAGGTAAAGCCTGCTCTTTCTGCCGGACGTGTGCAATCTGTTGCCGTTCGTTTGATTGTGGAACGTGAACGTGAGGTGCATGCTTTTGTCAGTGAGCCGTCTTATCGCGTTACAGCAGTGTTTGAAGTACCTGATGTCGATGGAAATGAAGTTGAAGTGAAAGCGGAATTGTCCAACCGTTTCAAAACCAAGGAAGAAGCACAGGCTTTCCTTGAAATTTGTAAGGATGCGCAGTTCTCTATTGAAGATATAACAACCCGCCCTGTGAAGAAATCGCCGGCGGCACCGTTTACTACTTCTACGTTGCAGCAGGAAGCTGCCCGTAAGTTGGGATTTACAGTAGCGCAGACCATGATGGTGGCACAGCGTCTGTATGAAAACGGACAAATTACCTATATGCGTACGGATTCGGTGAACCTTTCGGATCTGGCTTTGAATACCAGCAAGCAGACTATCTTGTCCCTGATGGGAGAAAGATACGTCAAAGTCCGTAAGTTTGCCACCAAGACTAAAGGAGCACAGGAAGCACATGAGGCTATCCGTCCTACCTATATGGAGAATGAAACGGTGAACGGAACCGGTCAGGAGCAGAAATTGTATGAACTGATCTGGAAACGTACCATCGCTTCACAGATGGCAGATGCGGAGCTGGAGAAAACAACGGCTACTATTGTAATCAGCAACAGTAGCGAGAAATTTATCGCTACCGGCGAGGTGATTACTTTTGACGGTTTCCTGCGTGTATACAAGGAATCATACGATGATGACAATGAGCAGGAAGACGAGGGCCGTCTGTTGCCGCCTCTGAGCAAAGGGGAAAAACTGATAAGAAAAGAAATCCTGGCGACTCAGCGCTTTACCCAATGTCCGCCCCGTTATACGGAAGCCAGCCTGGTACGCAAACTGGAAGAGTTGGGCATCGGTCGTCCATCTACATATGCACCTACCATTTCTACTGTGCAGCAACGCGGTTATGTAGAAAAAGGAAACAGTGAAGGTGTGAAACGCCCGTATGATATCTTGAAACTGAAAGGCGGCAAGATTACGGAAACTACCAAGACAGAGATGACGGGAAATGAAAAGGCCAAGTTGTTGCCTACTGATACCGGTATCGTGGTAAACGATTTCCTGATGGAATACTTTCCTGAAATCATGGACTTTAACTTTACAGCGAATGTGGAGAAAGAGTTCGATGAAGTGGCGGAAGGAGAAAAGGAATGGACTGGCATGATGGACAGTTTCTATAAAGGCTTCCATCCGTTGGTAGATAAGACCATTCACTCTAAGACTGAGCATAAGGTGGGTGAAAGGGTATTGGGAACAGATCCTGTAAGCGGTAAGCCGGTATCGGTTAAGATCGGTCGTTTCGGTCCGGTTATTCAGATTGGTACTGCCGATGATGAGGAAAAACCGCGTTTTGCGCAGTTGGCAAAGGGATTGTCGATGGAAACCATTACGTTGGAAGAAGCATTGGATGCGTTCAAGCTTCCCCGTACGTTGGGGGATTATGACGGCCATACGGTAACGGTAGGAGTAGGGCGTTTCGGACCATACGTGCGCTATGACAAACTGTTTGTTTCTATTCCTAAAGGAACGGATCCGATGGAGATTTCTTTGGATGAGGCGGTAGAGTTGATCAAGAATAAGATAGAAGCGCAGGAAAAGAAGTTTATTAAAGTATTCGATGCTGACCCTGATATGCAGGTCTTGAACGGACGTTACGGCCCATACATCAGTTATCAGAAAAAGAATTATAAGATTCCTGAGAATGTAGAACCGGCAGATTTAAGTCTGGAGGCTTGTTTTAAGGTGATTGAATTGCAGAAAAGCAAGGCGGAAACGCGTAAAACGAAAGCGGCTTCAAGAAACAGGGGAACCGTGAATATGGAAGAGGAGTCCGAAAAGCCCGAAGAATCCGCAAAAAGTAAGGCGGCTTCCAAGGTAAAGGGCACTGCAAAAGCAAAAAAATGACACGTATATTTTTAATAGGATATATGGGCGCGGGCAAAACGACTCTAGGTAAGGCGTTTGCCCGTGAAATGAGTCTGAATTTCATTGATTTGGACTGGTTTATCGAGGAACGTTTCCATAAAACCGTTCAACAGCTGTTCTTGGAACGCGGAGAAGACGGATTCCGGGAACTGGAACGGAAAATGTTGCACGAAGTGGCCGAGTTTGAAGATGTGGTTGTTTCGACCGGTGGAGGAACACCTTGTTTTTTTGATAACATGGAGTATATGAATGATTGCGGTGATACGGTGTTTCTGGATGTGGAACCTGCCGTATTGTTCCGCCGTCTGAGAGTGGCCAAGCAGCAACGTCCATTGTTAGCAAATAAAAGTGATGAGGAACTGATGGATTTTATCTGTGAGGCGTTACAGAAAAGACATCCGTTTTATTCAAAGGCAAAACATCTGTTTAAGGCTGATGAGCTGGAGGATAAAAGACAAATTCAAGCCTCTGTTGACAGCTTGAGAAAGAAATTGAATAAATAATTATATATAGTAAAATACACACTCTTTGTACAGAAGAAGAAATGAGAAAATGGCGTATTGAAGATTCGGAAGAACTCTACAACATAACAGGGTGGGGAACTTCGTACTTTGGTATCAATGACAAAGGTCATGTAGTGGTAACTCCTCGTAAGGACGGCGTTGAGGTCGATTTGAAAGAATTGGTCGATGAGTTGCAATTGCGGGATGTGGCAGCTCCTATGCTGGTCCGTTTTCCGGATATTCTGGATAATCGTATTGAAAAAATCGCGAACTGCTTTAAGCAGGCATCTGATGAGTATGGGTATAAGGCCCAGAATTTTATCATTTATCCTATCAAGGTAAATCAGATGCGTCCTGTAGTGGAAGAAATCATCAGTCATGGAAAGAAATTCAATTTGGGACTGGAAGCCGGTTCCAAACCTGAACTTCATGCGGTGATAGCTGTGAATACAGATTCGGATTCATTGATTATCTGCAACGGATATAAGGACGAAAGTTATATCGAGCTGGCTTTGCTGGCACAGAAGATGGGGAAACGCATTTTCTTGGTGGTGGAGAAAATGAATGAATTACGCCTGATAGCCAAAATGGCAAAGCAGCTGAATGTGCGTCCTAACATAGGTATCCGCATTAAGCTGGCTTCTTCGGGAAGTGGTAAATGGGAAGATAGCGGAGGAGATGCCAGTAAGTTTGGCTTGACATCCAGTGAATTGCTGGAAGCGCTTGATTTTCTGGAAAAGAAAGACATGAAGGACTGTCTGAAACTGATTCATTTTCATATAGGCAGCCAGGTGACTAAAATACGCCGTATCAAGACAGCTCTGCGTGAGGCATCGCAATTCTATGTGCAGTTGCATGTGATGGGATTTAATGTGGAATTTGTGGATATCGGCGGCGGTTTGGGTGTGGATTACGACGGAACTCGTTCTGCCAATAGTGAAAGCAGTGTGAACTACTCTATTCAGGAGTATGTGAATGACTCTATCTCTACACTGGTGGATGCCAGTGACAAGAATGGAATTCCTCATCCGAATATTATTACCGAAAGCGGACGTTCACTGACCGCCCATCACTCCGTGCTGATTTTCGAGGTGCTGGAAACGGCGACTCTGCCCGAAATGGATGAGGATTTCGAAGTGGGTGAAAATGATCATGAACTGGTACATGAACTTTATGAGATATGGGATAATCTGAATCAGAGCCGTATGGTGGAGGCTTGGCACGATGCACAGCAGATACGTGAGGAAGCACTTGATTTATTCAGCCACGGTATTGTGGATTTGAAGACCCGTGCCCAGATAGAGCGTCTGTACTGGTCGGTGACCCGTGAGATCAATCAGATTGCTTCGGGGCTGAAACATGCGCCCGATGAGTTCCGCAAACTGGACAAACTGCTGGCTGATAAATATTTTTGTAATTTCTCGTTGTTCCAGTCGTTGCCGGACTCGTGGGCGATAGATCAGATATTCCCTATCATGCCTATCCAGCGTCTGGATGAGAAGCCCGACAGAAATGCTACCTTGCAGGATATCACTTGTGATTCGGATGGAAAGATTGCCAATTTTATCTCTACCCGTTATGTATCGCATGACCTGCCGGTACATTCGTTGAAGGGAAAAGACGCTTATTATATAGGTGTATTTTTGGTTGGTGCTTATCAGGAGATTCTGGGTGATATGCACAATTTGTTTGGAGATACCAATGCGGTGCATGTTACGGTGGATGACAAAGGGTATTCTATTGATCAGGTAATTGATGGTGAAACGGTGGCCGAGGTTTTGGATTATGTACAATATAACCCGAAGAAATTGGTGCGTACACTGGAAACCTGGGTGACCAAATCAGTGAAGGAAGGAAGAATTTCTGTAGAGGAAGGAAAAGAATTCCTCTCTAATTATCGTTCCGGGTTGTACGGATATACTTATTTGGAATAATAGCATGAAAGAGAAACTGACTATCATAAAAGTAGGTGGAAAAATTGTAGAGGAAGAGTCTACACTTAATCAGTTGTTGGCTGATTTCTCTGCTATAGAAGGTTATAAGTTGTTGGTACACGGTGGCGGGCGTTCTGCTACCAGACTGGCGGCACAACTAGGGATTGAAAGCAAGATGGTGAATGGCCGCCGCATTACGGATGCAGAAACGCTGAAAGTGGTAACCATGGTATATGGCGGACTGGTGAACAAGAATATTGTAGCCGGCCTTCAGGCAAAAGGTGTGAATGCCATTGGACTGACCGGAGCCGATATGAATGTGATCCGTTCGGTAAAGCGTCCGGTAAAAGACGTGGACTATGGCTTTGTTGGTGATGTGGAGAAAGTAAATGCCGGTTTCCTGGCGACATTGATCCGTCAGGGCATTGTGCCTGTTATGGCTCCATTGACCCATGACGGTAAAGGAAGCATGCTGAATACCAATGCTGATACCATTGCCGGAGAAACCGCCAAAGCATTAGCGTCCTTGTTTGATGTGACATTGGTTTATTGCTTTGAGAAAAAGGGCGTATTGCGTGACGAAAATGACGATGACAGTGTAATTCCTGTCATTACTCCTGAAGAGTTTAAAGAATTTGTAGCGCAAGGTATTATTCAAGGAGGGATGATTCCCAAGCTGGAAAATTCTTTTTCTGCCATTGATGCAGGAGTCAGTCAGGTGGTAATAACCTTAGCATCAGCCATTAATGAAGGAAGTGGAACCGTAATCAAAAAATAATTCAAAAAAAACAGGCGGGTGAGTGTAACTTTAGTGTAACTCACCCGTCATTATTACAGAGCAATGCGAGAGATCAGTTTCCGAAACGATATTCTGCCCCTGAAAGACAAGCTCTACAGGTTGGCGCTTCGTATTACGCTGAATAGTGCTGAAGCGGAGGATGTGGTGCAGGATACGATGATCAGGGTATGGAACAAGCGGGATGAATGGCCGCAGTTTGAATCCATCGAGGCATATTGCCTGACCATTGCTCGTAACTTGGCAATTGACCGCAGCCAGAAGATGGAAGCGCAGAATTTGCAACTGACCTCTGAAGTGCGGGAGATGCCTGATACATTGACGCCTTATGACCGGTTGGCGCAGAACGAACAAATACAGTTGGTTCACCGTCTGGTCAATGAGCTTCCCGAAAGACAGCGTACAACTATGCAGTTGAGGGATGTGGAAGGAAAGAGTTATAAAGAGATTGCAGATATTCTGCAGATTACGGAAGAACAGGTGAAAGTAACCCTTTTCCGTGCCCGGCAGAAGATAAAACAAAGATACACTGAAATAGAGGATTATGGATTATAAATATATTGAACAGCTTTTGGAACGTTATTGGAATTGCGAAACTTCATTGGAAGAAGAGCAAATACTACGTTCATTCTTTCGTCAGAAGGAAGTGCCTGCTCATTTACTCCGTTACAAGCAGTTGTTTGCTTATCAGGATGTGGAGAAGGAGAAAGGTTTGGGCGATGATTTTGATACCAGAATCCTGACCCGGATAGAAAGACCGGTGGTAAAAGCGCAACGTCTGACTATGCGTACGCGCTTTATGCCTCTGTTTAAAGCGGCTGCAATGATTGCCGTGTTGTTTCTTATGGGTACAGTGATGCAACACGCTATGGAAGGCGGTGATAGTGATACGGTATCGGTACACGATGAGTATCAGGATTCTACTACCGATCCCCAAGTGGCATACGAACCTGTATTGCCTACAGATACGGTGACAAAGATTACCGCTGATGATACCGGTACAGGGACAGGGAAAACAAATTAGAACATTTTCATTTGCTTTTATATAAATATGATAGTTAGTGCTTATTAAAACAACTTTTTAATTCGAGGCTGTGAAGTTTCAATTCTCTCAAATTTTAAATTAACTAACTAAATAATTTTAAAAAGGATTACCGCGTGAGCAGTAATCCTTTTTTGCTTGGTAGATAATTTAATGTAAAGAGAGAGTTATGAAATGAGTTATTTGCTCTTAACGCTTCCGATTCCGGATTTTTTTAGTCCGGTAACCCGAGGGTCACCGTAGTAGTTTACACTTCCTACTCCCTGGGCACTGATATTTATCGTCCCGGATGCATAACAAGAAACACTTCCCACACCGTTTTGTTCAACTACAACATCAGAAACAATCATGTCTTTTGCTTTCAGGCTGCCTACTCCTTCCAAATAATATGTCGCATGACCGGCCTGCCCCTTTAAATTGATACTTCCTACTCCTTCTTGGGATACTTTGATGGAACGTGCCATTAATGCATTTGCTTCAATACTCCCCACACCTTCGGCACTGATAGAAAGATCTGTTACTTTCACGCTGTCTTTCAGATAAATACTTCCTACACCTCTTTGCTTGATATTGCATAAAACCGGACTGGTAATTGAGATATTGATTTTTGAACTTTTGAAGTTTTTGAATTTGTCTTTATCCATACTGATACTCAGCGTACTGTCTTTGACCATGACAATGAGTTGGGGGATGTAATTATCCGGACCGTCGGCTTCTACTTTGGTCACATTCCCTTGAGTAAAGACAATGTTGGCAGGTGCTTTGTTCTCTATCTTATTGAAAGGAGTTACGCTATATTTTTTGGTCATTTTACTCTTGCTGGGTTTCGGGCCTGATGATATGTGGAAACAGCCTGTCATCATTGTGATTGTCAGAAAAAGACTGAAAAAATAAATAGTTTTTGTTCTCATGGTAATATATATATTTAATTGGTTTCTGTTAATTAGACGGTGAAGATTCCTGGAAAGTTGCAAATCTCTGCCTTTTTTTATTGGAAAGCTGTATCTTTGTATCCGTATGGCAACTAAAAGAGTACTTCCGGATAAAGATTTTGACCGTATTATAGTGCGTACACACAAGCTGGCGCGTAATGTTACTATGCGGGTAAAGCCCGACGGACTGCATGTTACTGTTCCTCCTTATAGTTTAAGCAGCAAAGTGCTGGAGGTGGTGGAGCAATACAGGCAACGTCTGTTGGAGGACTGGAGGAAAGTGAGCAAGAAACCGATTGATCTAAATTTTCGTATTCACACTCCCTGTTTCCGTTTATGGCTGGAGCAAGGTAACTTTACTTGCTTTTCCGTACGTTTTACCGAGGAGGGAGTCAAGATTATCTGTCCGAGGAATGTGGATTTTTCTTTACCTGAAGTACAAAGGCTGGTACGTAATGCCATCATCCGTGCCATGAAGAAAAATGCACAAGAGTATCTGCCATCTCTTTTATCTGCCTTGTCCGAACAGTATCATTTGCCATTTAAACGTGTGAAGATTACCGGCAGCAAGGGAAGATGGGGAAGTTGTTCGGGGACAGGCAGTATCAATCTTTCCTGTTATTTGATGTTGTTGCCTCCCCATTTGATGGACTATGTACTGTTACACGAATTGTCTCATACCAAGGAAATGAATCACGGTCCTCGTTTTTGGGAATTGCTGGATAGTATGACAGGAGGGAGAGCTCGTGCCTTGCGTGCGGAGTTACGCAGATTTAATACTGATTTTTAGAACCATTAAATAGAATTACAATGAAAAACAGATTTTTAAGCATGCTTATTGGGGCTGTCTTGTTCGTTCTTTCAGCAGCGGCCGAAAATTATCCTTATCGGAGTGATGTGCTTTGGGTAACTGTACCCGATCATGCCGACTGGTTGTACAAGACAGGCGAGAAAGCGAAGATTGAGGTTCAGTTCTATAAATATGGTATTCCGCAAGATGGTGTGGAGGTTTTATATGAGCTGGGAGGCGACATGATGCCTTCGGATACCAAGGGAACTGTAAAACTGAAGAATGGAAAAGCGGTTATTTCTATGGGGACAATGAAAGAGCCCGGTTTTCGTGATTGTCGTCTGACGGCTAAACTAGGAGGTAAAACTTATTCCCACCATATCAAAGTCGGCTTCTCTCCTGAGAAGCTTCAACCCTATACCCAGTTGCCTTCTGATTTTAATGAATTCTGGAATAAGACTAAGGCGGAAGCAGCCCAGTTCCCTCTGACTTATACCAAAGAGTACGTAAAGAAATATTCTACGGACAAAATAGACTGTTACTTGATCAGACTTCAGCTGAATAAGCAGAACCAGTGTATTTATGGTTATCTGTTCTATCCTAAGGCGGAAGGAAAGTATCCGGTAGTACTGTGTCCTCCAGGGGCCGGTATCAAGACGATCAAAGGGCCTATGAGGCATAAATATTATGCGGAAGAAGGCTGTATCCGCTTTGAGATAGAAATCCACGGCTTGAATCCGGAGCTGGATGAGGACACTTTCGGCGAAATAAGTCGCGCTTTCAGTAGTCGGGAAAACGGTTATTTGGTAAACGGCTTGGATAGCCGTGAAAATTATTATATGAAACGGGTTTATCTGGCTTGTGTCCGCAGTATTGATTTGCTGACTTCATTACCTGAATGGGATGGTAAAAATGTTATTGTGCAAGGGGGGAGCCAAGGGGGAGCTTTGGCTTTGATTACGGCAGGACTTGACAAGCGTGTTACGGCATGTGTGGCAAACCATCCCGCTTTAAGTGATATGGCAGGTTACAAAGCCGGCCGTGCCGGGGGATATCCTCATCTTTTTAAGAATACGGTAGATATGGATACACCTGCCAAGATGAAGACCCTTGCATATTATGATGTGGTGAATTTTGCCAAACAGATTACTGTTCCTGTTTATATGACATGGGGATTCAATGACAATACTTGTCCTCCTACTACCAGTTACATTGTCTATAATGTACTGAACTGTCCGAAAGAGGCGTTGATTACTCCAGTCAACGAGCACTGGACTTCTGAAGACACAGAATACGGGCATTTGCTTTGGATAAAGAAACACTTGAAATAAATCGATGGAAATAGATGTTTTTAAGATTATAATTGCTATATTTGTTTAGCATAGTGTAGCAACTATCTGTATTTTGATGTTGAACCCTTAAATCGCAAACAGATATGACCGACCTCACCATTCTAATCGCTGTTATTGCATTGGCATTGTGGCCGCTTGCATTTTTAGTTCTTCGCATCCGTCATGAGCGTAAAAAACGTAGAGACCGTTTGGACCGTATGACAAAGGAAGACTTGGAGGATATCGGTACGGAAGAGCTGGTTATAGCTGTGCTCAAAAAGATAGGCTGTCAGCCGGAAACCAATGAGGAAGGACATATTGTCTTTAAATATCAAGGTGATGATTTTTATATTGCGGTAGAGGATGAGGCCCGGTTCATCATGATATGGAATCCGTGGTGGGCGTCTATCAGTATGGATAATCCGGCTTTACCTTACTTAAAAGAGATTGTCAATCTGGTCAATGTGGATTCGTTGGTGACCACTGTCTTTACGGCGGATGAGGATGAGAAAAACGTGGGGCTTCATTCCAAATGTCATACGGTCTTTACTCCCAAAGAAGGCCAATTGGACGAATATCTGAAAGCTATGCTCGATCATTTCTTTGTTACTCACGATGCTATCAAGCAAAATTTGCAGCAACTGGGTAGTGCCGCTTCGGAAAGTGCTAATAAGGAACGGACAAAGGTGAAAGGATTTGCTGCTTATAAAGAGAACAGTACGCCACTGTCTTCTGTCGAAGAAGAGAAAAAATAAGGAATGTTTTCATTCGTTCCGGCTTTTATGAAAGTTGCTTTGATGTATGGTTCAAAGCAACTTTATTTGTGTTTATACTTATGCTAAATCCTTTTTCTCTTAAGGATTTTTTTTCTTATCTTTAAGTCCTTGCTTCTTGAAATCCTGAAGTTCAACAAGAAGGAAGATAAGGTGGAGGGCATGTTTGACAAATGCCTGTTCGTTCTGCGTAATCTATCTTCCCTTCTTGAGCGTCTGTGTGCGTTGCAGAGCCGTGTATTCGATCGTTTTTTCGAGGCTGCCGAGATTGCGAAATTCACCTCTAGGGAGTTTGGTGAACATTGGGAAAATTTGAAGAGCTTCCGTGATTGGTATAGCGTAATGTCTACCCCATTGAAGAAAGGACGTGAGGAGGACCTTAAAGAGGGACTCGAAACAGGTCTTTAGGAAGGATTTGAAACAGGTCGTAAGGAAGAATGCTAAAAATGAAACAGGTCGGTATTGCATCTGATGTAAATTGCCCAGGTTACCGGTTTATCGGCTCAAGAAATAATGTTTCTTTAAGTTCTTTTCTGGAGAAATTGACTTCGTAAAGTGATTAAGTTGGCTTGATGCTTGAAACTTGTTGACCGATTTCCGTTCAAAGAGTTTGTTCAAATTATTTCGGTGAATCTTTTTTAAGGAGAGAATCTCTTTTTTGTGATAGTAATCAATTGATTAACAATTGATTGTTTCCTTCTTTTATATATGCTTATTTGTATATCTCTTACCAAGAGATATACATTTTCTGTGCAAAAATAAGCAAAGTTTTGAGAACTAATACATTTTTGGCAAAAAAAATAGGAATTTATATAAAAAATAAGCTTCCAAGTCCATTTTTATACTCCTTTATCCTATTTGAAATAGGATATAATATGTTGATATATTGTTCATTAGTTACTTTCTATAGATCTCTTGGTAAGAGATCTATAGAAAATGTCGTTTTTAAGTTCCTTTATTATATGATAAAGTATGTCTTTGAAGCGATGAGAATGAATGAAATTAACATAGAGCAGATGGAATATCTATTTCTAAGACGTAAACGAAGTAGCGCCGTTTCCGAGCGGCAGAAGAACTTGCTTTTCAAGGCCGCCCAGCGGCATTGGGAGGAGGAGTTTGTCGGCAAGGAAGCGAATATTCGTAAAGTGGACTGCCGTATATATAAAGCTATATTGTACCAGCTTGAGATACGTCAGATATTCCTTGACACTTCGCTTTCGCTGAAAAAACTGAGCGATTTGCTTGAAACAAACCAGACCTACCTGAGTAATGTAGTAAACAAATACTTTGGCTGTAACTTGAAGGAGCTTGTGAACGGCTATCGTGTGGAATATGCCAAGGAGCTTCTTAGTTTCGGTCGTTGTGCATTGAATGACTTGCCTCGTAGTTGCGGTTTCGCTTCTAAAAGCGCTTTCTATTCAGCTTTCAGTAAGGTTGCGGGTGTGTCACCTTTGTCTTATCAGTCACGGGAAAGGAGGAAACGGGAGCTACAGGTAATAAACGAACTAAGATATTAATAATGAGATTAATATGTATAATCAATTTTAGTTTTTTAAATTTATAAATTTAAAGTTTTTCTATTATGAACAAAAAGTTTTTAAGTGCAATCCTGTTCGGAGCCTTGATGGTTTCGTCAACGGGAACATTTGTGTCTTGTAAAGACTATGATGATGACATTGACAACATCAATAAAGAGTTGTCGACTCTTAAAGGAGATCTGAGTGCTTTACAGGCAAAAGTAAATGAAGGCAAATGGATTACAAGTTTGGCTCCAACTACTGGTGGTTTTACCGTAACTTTTTCGGATAACACTTCTTATACCATTACGAATGGTAAAGATGGTGCTGCTGGTGCTGATGCTGTGAAATGGGAGATTGGTACTGACGGTTTCTGGTATAAGAATGATGTAAAGACCGAGTATCAGGCTGTTGGTCAAGCTGGCGAAGCTGGTGTTGCTGGTGTATCTCCTTATATCGGTGAAAACGGTAACTGGTTTGCTTATAACACCGAAACAAAAGAAGTGGAAGATACAGGCATCTCTGCTGCCGGAACCAGTACCTACGTGGTGAAGAATGGTGATAACTATGAATTGCATGTGTATAACCAGACTACCGGGGAATATGAGTCAATCGTTCTTCCTGCTACTGCCGCTGCAGCTGCTTTGAACGTGGTGTTTATGCCGACATATAGTGATATGCAGACTAAAGTAGTTGCTATCAATATTTCTGTTGGTGACGATCTTAACGATAAGAACCATTTGTGGGATAATAATGTTTCATTGACTAACGATATTGTTTTCAACTATCGTGTTTCTCCTGCAAGTATTGATTTGGCAAAAGCAAATATTGGTTTCTTGGTAAATGAAGTACAGTCAAGAGCTGCAGGTTCTATCTTAGATGTTGCTGACAAATCGTTTGCTGATGGTGTTTTGACTGTAAAAGCTAAAGCTGGTGAAGCATTCTCTTTGAAGAATAAGAAATATGCCGTGGCTTTACAGGTTCAGAATGATGCACAGAGCGCAATTTCTACTTACCATTTGCTTACATCTAATACAATTAATCGCGAAGACTTGACAGTATTCGAAGCTCGTAAGGATGATAATGGAGAGATTGGGTATTTCCAGTTCCCTTCTCTTGATATAAACCTCTTATATACAGGTGAATTGAATGTTGCTGATACTTTAACTGTTGGACGAACTGTTGGTGATTATTATATGACTACTTCGTCATATAGTGACTTGAGAAAATATGGTTTTGCTCCTTACTACGAAGTAGCTAAGAAAGCTGGTGAAGACAAAGGCAATTATTTCACTGTAGAAAATGGCGTTATTAAGACTAATGGACAAATTTCTTCTGTAGGTCATGAATGTACTTTCATCGTATCTGTATATGATAAGAAAGACGGATATAAATTGGCTGAAAAAGAATTAACTGTATCGTCAGTTGAGAAGATTGCTACTACTAAGACTTATACCAAATCTGAAACTCATGAATTAACTCTTGAATCAAAAGATTATAGATTCAAGTTTGATATGAATGATGTATATAATACATTGGGCATGTCTTCTCAAACATTCTGGAGTGCAGGATATACTCGTGAATATTATATTTGGGATGCAGAAAGAAGTGAATATGTACAAACAAGCAGTAGTAATGGTGTTATTTCTGCTGGCACAGCATATGAAAACAATGAAAGCTTCTTGTATGTAAACGTTAAGAATATCTTGACTAAGGATCAGCTTGGCAAGTACAAAGTAGTATTTAAAATTGGTAATACAGGTGCAGAAGTTGTTTATGAGGTTAAGGTAGTATATCCTGAAGTAACTTTGGTTAAAGACAATGATTACTGGAAAGACGGTTATATGATTAATGCCGGTAAACTTGTAGGTTCTAATTATATCATGTCTGGTGACTTACGTCGCGGATATAAGAATAAAGACCTTGATTTGGTATTTGAAACAGTAGCTGGTGAAACTCGTACAGATTTTGATTTGACTAACAATATCCTGACCTATACAGGATCTTGCAATGATAAAGAAGGTAACCGTATCAACATTTCTAAGATCGATCCGGTTGATGTAATGGTATTTGTTCTGATTAATGGCCAGAAGATTGACAATGGTACTAAGATCCAGGTTAAGTTTGCTGACCCGTTGAAGAATATCACTTTGAAGAAAGATGCCAAGTTTGAAACTACAGACAAGAAGAATCCTGCCGATAAATTGCAGTTGAATTCTGCAATCAACTTGGTAAGCATTGCTGGTGAAAAAGTAATTGAAAACGGTACGATGGATGCTACTATTGCCGGTTACTATAATGCTCAGGCAGCTAAGTTCGAAGTATCGGAAGAGGATGCTGCTAAGGGAGCTAGTGTAAATGCTACAACGGGTGAATTTACATGGCAGAATGATGGTGTAGCTTTGACAGCCAACAAGACTATCAATGTGAAAGTTACGGTTACATACACTTGGGGTGTTGCGGTTGGTACAATTCCTGTAACTGTAAAATCTAACCTCTAATCTGAATTTAGATGATTAAAAAATAATCATACTATAAAGTAAAAGTCCGCTTCTCCTTCGTGAGAAGCAACTTCTACCCAAAGTAGAAATTATAAATTCTTTCAAGCGGGGAAAGCATACGTATCCGGCAACGGGCGTTTCTTTCCCCGCTT
>OWIQ01000479.1_pt1 | contig 22318 bp, 17 predicted proteins | sample 1732701 | NCBI WGS metagenome assembly OWIQ01 (sample SAMN05065744, study PRJEB22554) | human gut metagenome | biome: ENVO:2100002; feature: ENVO:00000062; material: ENVO:00002003 | host: Homo sapiens | place: USA
CGAGATGTAGCTCCGTCTCGTGGGCTCGGAGATGTGTATAAGAGACAGATGATTTCTTTAAAAAGCTCTTTGGGGATTATTCTTCCATGTCTTTCGACTCACTGCAGAAACTTATCTCACAGGCGAAGCAGTTGCGTGCATATTTATCCGGCAAGGGAGATGCGAAAGGTATCACGTTCATCTCTCCGGATCAACTGAAAAACATAGAGAAAAGTCCGGCAGAACTTGAAAAGCTGAAAAAAGCCCTTGATAAACTGCTCGATACCGGCAAGGGAGGCAATAATAAGTGGGAGAACATCTTCAAGACATTTGAGAAAGGCTTTGCCGAACTCAAAGGTGCGAAAGGAGCCAAAGAGGTGTCCGGCGCAATCGGTACGATCAGCGGGGCTGCGTCCGAGGCGGCTGGTGAACTTGCCAATATGTTTGACCAGATGGGTAACACCGAGGTTGCCGATGCCCTGAACGGTATGCAGCAGGTGATGGGGGCGGTTTCCAATATCGGACAAGGTTTCGCCAAGGGTGGCTTGATCGGTGGCATCGGTGCGGCTATCGGTGAGGCCGCAAATTTCCTGACCTCGGCCTTTGCTGCGGAAGCCCGCCACAAGGAGGCTCTAAAAGAGATTGAAAAGGCTAAGCTCGATTTCCAGCGGCAATACAACCTCTTACTGCTGGAGCAGAACCTTTTGCTCGAAAAGGCGGAGAATATATTCGGGGAGCGTCAGGTAGCAAAGGCCGCCAATGCGATAGAGGTCTATCGTGATGCCCTCTCGCAATTCAAGGAAGAACTGGCCGGTGACGCTCCCACCATGAACTGGATAGAGCGCATGACGGGTGATTTTGCCGGAACCTACCGCAAACGGCTGGAGAACTATCAGAAAGGTTTTGGCGGGTTGAACGATGCGCAGATCGTTACGGGACATAAAAAAACGGGATTGTTCGGCTGGGGAAAAGGAAAGGATGTTTATAGCGGGATCCTTGATGTTTACCCTGAACTGATAAAGGCCAACGGCGAGCTGGATACGGAGATGCTCCAAGTCATTCTCGATACCCGTAAGATGAGCGATGAAACCCGGAACTATCTTGAGAACCTGATCGACCTGAAAGATGCGATGGACGAGGCGGAACAGGCTTTGGAGGATTATCTGCAGGAAACGTTCGGGAGCCTCGGTCAGGGAATGCTCGACTCTATCACTTCCGCCATCAAGGGAAGCGGCACGGCATTGGAAAATTTTGCGGATCAGGCCGCTTCCGTGCTGGAGAACCTCGGAGAGCAGATCGCATATTCCCTGTTCTTTGCCGATAAGTTCGATGACCTGCAGAAAAAGTTAAAGGCGGTATATGGAAGCGGTAAAAGTGAGGAACAGATTGCGGGTGATGCCATGCACCTGATCGATAGCTTTTATGACAATATCGGGAATAACGTTGATGCGGCTCAATCGTGGATGGAAGCGTGGAAAGACAAGGCCGCCGCTATGGGGTATGATCTTTGGAAAAACGATGAGGAAAAGACTACCACCCAAAGCGGGCGTGCCGGTGCTTTCCAAACCCTCACACAGGATCAGGGTACAAAGCTGGAGGGATTGATGACCTCCCTGCAGATGCACGATGCCTCCATCGATGAGAACGTGGAGAATATCTCCGAGGGACTCGGCGGGGCTATTGATACCATCAACAAGATAAAAGAGAATACCGACAGTCTGCCGAAAATATATGATGAGATCGTGGAAATAAAGCGTGACGGTTTAAAAATGAAATGATATGGATGTATTGAAAGGCTTATTATTGATTAATGATGTGGATATATTCACGGATTACGGGGCTTTCCTCGTGGAGGAAAAGCCCGGTGAGAACAAGAACTACTCCTCACTTTTGAAACCACCTGCAACCAAAACGCACACGGCTGTATCATTCAGGGAACAGGATGGCGAGAAACTGCCTGAAACACTTGTTCCGGCTTGGGAGGCTCGTGACGTGACACTCCATTTTGCGATCATGGCATCAGACCGGCGGCAATTCCTTATCCGTTATTCCGCTTTCTTGGCTTTTTTAAAGGCCGGGAATAAAGGGTGGCTAAATTTATACCTGCAGGAGCTTGACCGTTCATTCCGGCTGTATTACAAGGAATGCACGGACTACAGCCAGCTGACCGATTTCGGTGGCGAGGTTGCCGCAAAATTCAGCGTGAAATTCAGGGAACCGGCTCCGGTGTTATAGGCTATTCAAATAAATTCAAACGGCGTTCAAATGGAACTTAAAATATACAATCAGCAAGGCGTTTTAAAAGCCACCGTGTCACCCTCGGACTCGGATCGTCATGTTAAGGAGGTGATGAATGACAATGTACTGAATTTGTCATTCACGCTTTACGAGTATGTCGGGCTGGGCGTGAACGATTACGTGGACTTTGACGGGGAGCGTTTCACGTTATTGGAGGATTATAAACCTGAGCAGAATTCCACCGTGGAATACGTGTATAACTGCAAATTTTACGGGATCGAGAGTGAACTTAAAAAGGCGAAAGTCCTCAAGCTGGTAGATAACGAGAATGAGTTGTCTTTCTCTTATGATGCCACCGCTGCGGAACATCTCCAGCTTATATGCGACAATATCAACCGGATCAAGGGTGGTAATGCTTGGGTTATCGGGGAGGTTGTTTCCACGGGTAACGTGAACATAGAATACGATAATATATTTTGTTTTGACGCTCTTTCCGAGATAGCCAAGAACTTCGACACGGAGTGGTGGATCGAGGGTTCGACCATCAACCTGAGCCGGTGCGAGCATGGCACTGCCGTTCCTTTGGGATATGGGAAAGGATTGAAAAAACTCACCCGTGTGGCAAATGATACGGTTCCGTTTTTTACCCGTCTTTACCCGCTTGGCAGCACCCGTAATATCGTGCAGTCTGATTACGGTTATAAGCGTCTGCAGTTACCCGGTGGCGTGCGCTATGTAGAAAAGAATACCTACCTCGGTATCGTGGAGCAATCTGAGGAAAACTTCTTTTCCAATATTTATCCAAGACGTACCGGTAAAGTATCTACGGTTAGAAGCATGGAGGCCACTGGTGAGGACGGCAATAAATTCACGATATATTACTTTACGGACTCCTCTCTCGATTTCGATCCGAATGATTATGAGATTGAGGGGCTTGTCAAGAATGTGGTGTTTCAAAGCGGAGAGCTGAACGGGCGTGATTTTGAGTTGAATTTTAATTCCAAAACGAAAGAGTTTGAAATCGTAACGCAATTCCCTTACGAGAACCAGCAGCTGCCGGGCGGTTTGTTGATCCCGAAACCGGGTGATGAATATATCCTGTATAACATCCGGATGCCTAAAGAATATTATCCGCTGGCCGAGCAGGAATTTGCAGAAGCTGTGGCCAAATACATGGATAAAATCAGTATTGATACTTCCGTGTACAAGGCTCCCACTGATTATGTCTATTTGGAAGAAAACCGGATATCCTTGCAAATCGGTAGGCGTGTTCTTTTGGAAAATGAGATCTATTTTCCGGCAGGGGCGCACGAGAGCCGTATCACGAAAATCTCCCGGAAATTGAATAATCCCTTCGAGGCGGATATTGAATGCACGTATGCGGTTGATTACGGGCGTATCAGCCAAATAGAGAACAATATCGTGGATATACAGGCCGCTTACAAGGAGCAGCTGAACAAGGAGGTGCTGGCTGTTTTAAAGAGCTGGGACAGCATTGATCCTACTGAATACAATGTCCTTTCCGCCGTCCGGACTATCAAAGCGATAGCGAATTCGATCAGCAGGCTGGAAAAGGAAATTTCCGATAAATTCCTGCGGAAAGATATTCCTGACGAGGCGGGTGAACTTGAAACCTTTTTAAAGGGGATCAGCGTGATCGGCACGGCATTGGTTGAAAAGCTCACGGTCGATAAAAACGCATTCTTTAAAGATACCCTCTCCTCCGAGAACTTCATCTCCGGTTTTCCGGGCGGATCCGGCTGGGCTTTGTTCTGGAAAGAGGTCATTAACTCCGCCGGTGTAACGGAGAAAAAAGCGGTCATGGAGCTTGATGACATGACCATCCGTGGCGTGATGAGAGTTTACGAGTTCGTGATCTCCCAGCTCGTGGGTGAGAACGGAACCCGTATCACCTCCGACATGATGCGTGTTCATTCTATCAACCCGGCCACAAAAACGATATATCTCGACACTGAGAAAGGTGTCCTTTATAATCCTTTCCGTGCCGGTGATATCGTGATGGTGCAACAATTTTCCGTGAATGGCCACGGTGGAAAACAATACGAGTTTGAGGTGGTGGATGCCAAGGTCGGGGCATTGGCTGATGGAGAGAACCGGATGGATAGTGTCACCTATAAAAATTTTGTCGGTGACGTGGGCAGCGTGGCCGCCCGTGACGTGCTTACCCGTGTGGACTCTTTGACGAACTCAGACAGAAAAGGTATCCTAAAGCAAACCAGCGTGGAGGAGGGCAGCCCTTACCTCGATGTCCTGTACGGGATGAAAACGGATCCTGACAATGCCGTCCGTACCCGTTTGGGACGTTTGGCTGGAATCATCACTTATTGCTGGGGACAGTTAAAAGGTTACGGGCTGTATTCGGAGAACGCTTACCTGACCGGTGATTTTCGCCTGCGTACGGGAGAGGATGTCCGGACGAAATTTGAAATCGTTGAGGGGATGTTGCAGAGTGCCATGCAGGGGGTTATCAACACGATGACCGAAAAGGACAATTACCTGACGAACGCCACCTTTCAGGATGACCTGACCGGCTGGATCCGGGAGAATGATATCAGCATCTATGACGTGAACGGGCAGCTGCTTGATTTGGGTATAAACTTTTATTCCGAAAAGAACAAGGTTTCGGACGTGGTTTCTTTTGACGGGCGTTTCATGCTCCGTGTTAAACGTAGTTATATAAAGCAGTTGAATAAAGATATAACCAAACCTGAAAAAGGGAGTATCCTTTATTTGACTATAAAATACCATTGTGATGCCGGTGGAACCCTGACTGCCGGTTTCAGCGGATCCGCTCCTTATGTTTCAAAAGCTATCGAGGCAGCCGATGGATTTCAGGTGTTGGAGGTATCGGGAGAATGGAGCGGATCCGGTGATTTCCTTTTGCAGTTTACCGGTGATATTTATGTCGAGCGGCTCACTTTGACCAACCACCCGCTGGAGGATTATCAAAAGGTTGTAAGCACGAAATTCGAGCAAACGGCTGAACATATCTCTGCGGTGGCCGAGGCGGTGGATAAAATTGATAACACGATAAAGACAGCAGGCTGGATAACTACTGCGGACGGCAATAAGTTATGGGCTACAATTTCAACGGTGGATGGCTTGGGTAACCGCCTGACCACCCATGAGGGCAGCTTCCACGTGACGGCGGATCAAATCAATGCCATCGTGAGTCGTATCGATAAGGCGGAGGATGAACTGGGAATTATTGACAACACGATAAAGACAGCAGGCTGGATTACCACTGCGGACGGCAACAAGTTATGGGCGACCATTGACAGGGTGGACGTATTGGGTAACCGCCTGACCACCCATGAGAGCAGCTTTCACGTGACGGCGCAGCAGATCAACGCCATCGTGAGCCGTGTGGACACGATAGACGGAACCATCAGCAGGGCCGGGTGGATTACCTCTGCTGACGGTAACAGGTTATGGGCAAGCAAGTCGTTGGAGAATGGCGGTACAATCGTATCCTTTATCAACCAATCGGCTGAGGACGTGGCAATAAATGCGGAACATATCAGGCTGGAGGGGCTCGTTACCGCCAATGAATATTTTAAGGTGTTGGAGGATGGTTCGATTGAAGCGAATGCGGGTACGTTTTCCGGATATTTAAAGACTAATTTTCATTTAGTGGAATCGAGCGATGCCATATACACGACTGATTCCGCACGAAAAGAATACGGATACAAGATCAACAAGGAATTAAGTTTGAAGGTTGATATGAAAGGAGCAACTAATGGAGCCGATATCATATTGTCAAATGATGTAAAGTATATTGGATCACGAGTGATCTTGTATAACGGATGTCATCCTCCTTACACGAGAACGGTGGGTTCTATCCGTTACAGTTCCGTGCGCATTGATGATGGAAGTCAGATTCGTGGAACCAACTCGGGTTTGGGCGAAGATGGTTTGTTGTCGTATAGCGATCCTTATAAGATAGAATGGATAAGCGGAATAATCGAACTTATTGGCACGCCGGAACATAATGGCAGAGAAATGGCCGGTCTGATATCGTGGAGAGGGGAACTCGTACAACCGCCAATAAACCCTCAAAGTGGTTGGCTCTATTATAACGAGAAAGAAAACCGGAATTACTTGTACTGGTATGGCGAATGGGTAGAATTTCCTGTTTATGGTGACGAATCCGAAGATTTACGCATAACGTGGCTGGGAATGTTATCATCGCCACCAAAGGATCCGAAAAAAAATTCGATATACATGACCACGTGGAAGTATCTTTATATATACACCGGGGAACATATGGAAGAGATCACCTATGGTTTTGATTTCCTAAATAAATGTGGGTGGTGTGTTTTGGGATTTAACTCTCTCAGTTATAAATATTACAAATGACGATATGAAAAAAGTGAACTTTAAAAAATTTGAGGCTTATACCGGAATTTCCAGGCAAAAGAAAATTACCGGTGACGCACGTAAGGATTTTGCTGATTTGATATACCAGCATACGATCGGGATAGAAGCCCACGCCCTTGCTTTTAAGATCTATAATAGTGAAGAACCGGTTGCGATCACGGGAAAAGAGGAACAGCTTATCGTGAGGGTTGCAAATGAATGGTGTACTCCCATGTTTATAGATGGTTTAATGGAACAGTTAAGAACGGAGGTCTGATATGGAAAACTTGACAGAATCCCAAATACAGGCGATAGCCGCCCGTGTCCGGAACATACTGCGAGCCGAATCCAAAGGTGTGGGTGAGCTTCCTGTTGTTTCCTCTTTGGATGGAGTATTGACACTCCCGGCCTTGAGAATGAACGGTGGTATCCCGGAAGTTGTCGAGGCTCCCGTTAATTTGCTGCAGGACGTGGCAACCGATGCGGTTGCGGATGCGACCCAAAAGGCCGCTGATGCCACGGCAAAAGCGATAACAGCCACGAACGAAGCGAAAAAGGCCACGACAAATGCCACCAATGCCGCCAAGAATGCGAATGATGCCGGTACGGATCTGACCAAGATAAAAACGGCAGCGGAAACTGCAACCAAAAACGCCAATGATGCCGCCTCCGGCGCGAATACTTCCAAACAGAATGCAGACAAGGCAACCACTGCGGCCAATAACGCTGCCAAAAGTGCCAATGATGCCGCCGGTGCTGCGGGAACCGCTATCGAAGCGGCAAAGAAAGCCACGGACGCTGCTAACGGAGCCGCTTCAAATGCCACGAATGCCGCCACGAAAGCGTCCTCCGCCGCTGATACGGCGAACAAGGAGGCCAGCTCTGTAAATGCGGCCAAATCGGAAGCCCTTGCCGCTGCCGCCCGTGCGAGCAGTACGGCCACCACCGCAGAGGCCGAGATCGAGAAGATGAAGCAGCTGCAGGAGTCCATATCGGGTGCGGCTTCGTTGGCTCCCACGAGAATGGAACTGACCTACACGAAACGCATCACCCAGCGTAATCCTTACGTTCAGCGTATCGTGGCCAAGATGTTCCCCTCGTACTCGCTGCAGAATGTTTTGTTCTTGGGTGATGACGTGGCCGTGAGCGTGGATCCTGCGGGTGTTGTAACCCCGTTGAAAATTGGGACGAGCCGGATCCACGTGATCCCGACACAGGCCACCCACTTGTACAAGACCATAAACGTGACGGTTCAGGCTCCGTCCGTCCGCCTTACCGGAGGCGGTAAAATCCGGGTTGACAGTAAAGGTAGAATACGTTTAACTTAAAAACTTGATAAATATGACAAGCGATCAGGAAACCCGTGTGTTAGCGATGCTTGCGGCTTTCGAGGCCGGAAAGAAGATCAGTGACCTTGATACTGCCTCCGGCAGCGTGAGCGATATGCGCATCGAGGTGCTGGACACGGACGGAGAGTCCAAAGTTATGAATTTGTCCGAGGCGGTTACCACCGCCGCAAACGGCGTTTGTGGACGTTATTGGAATGAATCGAATTCCACGTACCGGGCTGCCGGTTACTATGGCAGCCTTGATATGCTCCGCAAGCTGCCAGAGCTGTTAGGACTTGGTTGTTACCTCGTTCAGGATGACCGTACCCGGCGCAAGCTGGATCCCACGAACCACTACCGTTTCGAGGACGGTACACCGGCGAAGCTGGACGGCACGATGGGACAGTATATGTGGTGTTGGAATATTGGTTTTTATTTTGCCGAGTGGAAAGTGGGTAATTTGAAATATTATGCGGTTTCCCTTTCTCCCATCAAAGGCAAACAGTGCGTGTATATTCCCGCCGGTGGCCTTTCCGCCCTCGGTGGTGGCGTGATGGACAGGACGAACAATATCCTTTGTTCGGTTGTGAGTGATGCCGCCCAATATCGTGGTGGAAACAATGATGCAAGCCGGGACGGTACTTACCGCACGCAGTTGGGGATGGTTGCAACCAATATGCAGTACCGTAATTTTTCAACTTATGCCCGCAAGCGTGGCGAGGGTTGGGATGCCAACTGGTACGTGGCTCAGGCGGTGGTTGAAATTCTTTTCATGATCATATTCGGAACCCGCAACATGCAGGAGACCGTGATTGCGGAAAAGGACAGCAACGGTTTGTATCAGGGTGGCCTCGGATCCGGCACCACCAATATGCCGAATTGGGATCAGTGGGGTTATTACCCGGTTGTTCCGACCTCTGCCGGTATCGAGCTTGGTGACGGTTGCGGTGAAGCCACCTTTAACGTGCTAAAGGAGGACGGCTCGTTGCATTATGCAGCAAAGGTTCCGGTGTTCTTCGGCCTGAAACATCCTTTCGGTCATATTTGGAAGATTGTCCGTGGGCTTGTTGATAACGTGGGAGAGGAAAAATCCGAGGTTTACGTTGCCCCGTCCCTTTATGCCGGTTATGATGACAATTCGATTTCCGGCCTTATCAAGGTTTGCGAGGTTCCGAGAACCTCCGGTTATATCAAGCAGAAAAGTTACTACTTGCTTTGCGCCATGCCGACCGAAATCGGAGCGACCGCCTCGACTTATTTCTGTGACTATTTTTGGGAGAATTCAGCATCATCCAAAGGGCTTCGTGTGCGCCTCTCCGGTGCTAACGCTAACAATGGCACGAATGCAGGGGCGTTTGCTACGAATACGAACAATGCAGCCTCGAATTCGAATGCGAATGTGTCCGCTCCCCTATACTTTGCAGTTAGGAAACGGTTAGATGGGGTGAAAGACCTTGCCACTTGGCAAAAGATGACGAACGCTCAAAAGGACGCTGGTAGGCCGGTAACGGTTCGAACGCTTCCGAGTAAGGCAAAGCAGACACTCAGACACTCAGAACCGCAGAAACAGACCATGAAAAGGTATGGAAATTTGTTTGAACGAGTTGTCGAATACGGCAATCTCGAAGAGGCGTTTCACAACGCCGCCCGTCACAAAACCCGCCGAAGCGAAGTAATAGAGTACGGCTCCCGTTTGGAGGCGAACCTATTACAGCTCCAGCGTGAACTTACCACCGGTACTTACCGCACCTCCGAGTACAAGACTTTTACCATTTACGAACCCAAAGAGCGGAAGATATTCAAACTGCCATTCCGTGATCGTGTCGTTCATTGGGCGATAATGCAGGTGATTGAACCGATATGGCTCTCCAATTTTACCCGTGATACATACTCTTGCATCCGTGGGCGTGGTATTCATCCTCTTTTATACAAGCTTCGCCGTGATTTGAAAGCGGATCCGGAGGGAACCCGGTACTGCCTGAAAATCGATGTGCGCAAGTTTTATCCGAGTATTGACCATGAGATCATGAAACAAGTGATCCGCCGGAAACTGAAAGATGCCCGATTGCTCGCCTTGCTTGACGGTATCGTGGACTCGGCGGAGAACGGGGTGCCCATCGGGAACTATCTCTCCCAATTCTTTGCCAACCTCTATTTGTCCGAGCTGGATCATGTCATTAAAGAAGAAATGGGTATCCGGTACTATTATCGTTTTGCGGATGATATTGTCCTGCTGGATGGGGATAAAGGGAAACTCCACGGAACCCTTGTGTTTATCAACCACTACCTGAATAATGAACGTGCTTTGAGTATAAAACCTAATTATCAGGTTTTCCCGGTAGAGAGCAGGGGTGTCAATTACGTGGGATACGTGACGTTCCATGATTATTGCCTTGCCCGCAAGCAGAACAAGAAAAACCTCTGCCGGGAGGTGGCAAAATTACGAAAACGTGGGCTGAGCGATGAGGAGATCCGGATAAAGGCATCCAGCCGGTTGGGGTTCATGCAGCATTGCAATAGCATTTATTTATTAAAAACTCTCAATATGAAAACATTCAGTGAAGTAACAAACAGCAGTGGTAATCTCACGGGAGATAAGTACCACATTGATGACATTTTGAACAGGGAAATCCACCTGAAAGGCTTCGAGATAAAAGCCTCCAAGTACAAGGGTGAATGCCTGATCATCCAGTATGACATCTACGAGCAGGTAAAGGACAAGACCGGAGCTTTGCTCGCTGATGATGACGGTTCTCCAAAAATGGATTGGGTGGAGCATATCACTTTCACCGGTTCGGAGGCTCTTATCAAACAGTTGAAAGATGTGGTGTTGGATGAACCCTGTTCGGCAAAGATTATTAAACAACCAATCGGTGACCGGGGTAAATGCTTTTATAAGATAACCGATCCCGATTAAAATATCGGTGATTATGTACAAAGGGATTTATGCAGAAAAAAAGACTTTTTCAAAGTTCGATAACGAACATTATTTGTGCTATCTGAACGAGCAGCGTGAGGAGTATTCTCCTGAACCGGATGCCCGTTCGGGTGAGGTGACTGAACCGGTGTCCGCTCCCATATTGGGATATGCCTATACAGGAAGTATGGCGGACGGAGGTACTCTGATTGAAGCGAGAGAGGCTACTTATGACGAATTTGTTTCCGGGTTGATCCGCACGAGGTACTCGGCCAGCCGGGTGGAGGCAATCCAGTCAAACCGTATGATAGCCTTTGTCAATCCGGAGCATGAACGGGCTGCTGAATTTATTTCCGAGTGGGATGATTTCCAGTCTTACCGGGAACAATGCAAGGAACAAGCCAATGCACTTATAAACGGATAAATGCCTGTCGGGGGCAGGCAAGAAAAAGCCCCCGGCCTGTAAGTAGTTATCTCACCCACATACTTACACAAAGATGCGACCAACCGCACAGCCGGGGGCTAAATACCCTCTGCTGCGGTTGGTCGCATTTGTATGTTATGTGAGTGAGATGTCGCAAAGATAGTAACATTTAAAGGAATAACAGCAATGAAAACACCTATTTCTTACTACGGAGGCAAGCAAACCCTCCTGAAACATATTCTGCCTCTGATCCCAAATCATAAACTTTATACAGAGGCTTTCTGCGGCGGTGCTGCAGTATTGTTTGCCAAGCGTCCGGCTGATGGCGAAGTTATAAACGATATCAGCATGGATATAACGAACTTTTATTGGATGGCTAAAGTCTATTATCGTGACCTGAAACAGGAGATTGAGAAGACTTTGCACAGCCGGGATATGCACGCCCATGCCGGACATATCCTGCAGTATCCTCAATTCTTCCAACCGGTGCAGCGGGCGTGGGCTGTTTGGGCGTTGTGTAAAATGTCCTTTGCCAGCATGATGGACGGTTCGTTCGGTTATGACTTTGGCGGCGGAATGCCGAAAAAACTGCGTAACGCAAAGGATGAGTTTACCGAATGGCTATGCTCCCGGCTTGATAACGTGACCATAGAGAACCGGGATGCGCTGGATGTCATCTCCACTTATGACTCGCCCGATACGTTTCATTTTGTGGATCCTCCCTATATCAATAGCGATTGCGGCCATTACGAGGGTACGTTTGATGAATATTGCATGGAAAAGCTCCTGCAGCTTTTGGAGAAGGTGAAAGGCAAGTTCATGCTGACAATGTTTCCCCTGCCAATGATAGAGGAATACGCAAACAAAAACGGATGGATAATCCACCGGGTAGAAAGAACCATCAGCGCATCAAAGACGAGCCGAAGAAAGCAGGAGGAGTGGATGGTATGCAATTATGAAGAACACCCGCAGCGAACTTTGTTTGATTACAAAGATAGCAGCGATGTTGATACAACAGATGCCTCCTAAATACTTTGTAAAGATATTCATTTCTAATGAATTACACAAATATTTGAATGTGTTTTTGTGTGAAAATACAATGATTTTAAAGGCTTTCAAACGCTGTTCGAATGACGTTTGAAAGCCTTGCTTTTATCGTGCGTGTGCGATAATTTTTTCGCATTTCGTTTTATACCCTGATTTTCACATTTCGTTTTTTACACCGCTCGCATTTCGTTTTGCCGATTATAAATGACAGAAGTTTCTTTGTATACAAATTCAATATTTGAGCAACCTTGGTGGTTGGAAGCTGTCGCTCCCGGTAGGTGGAAAGAACTTCTGATTAAAGAGGAGGGGGAACCAATTGCCAGGTGGGCATATTGTGTGAAAGGTAAAAATGTTTTTATGCCACCTCAAACACAGACATTAGGTTTTTGGTTGAAGCCTGATTTATATGTTGCTGATTCATGTTTTAACCGACGGAAAAAACTGATAACGGAATTGATAGATCTGTTGCCTAAGGGGAATGTAATACTTTCTTTGGATTCGGTAAATGAGTATTTTTTACCTTTTATATGGAAAGGTTTTACGATAAATCCGCGCGTATCATATCAGTTTAATGATTTAAGTGATTTGGATATGATATATAATGGTTTTTCTAAAGTTGTAAAAAAGAATATCAAAACTGCAAGAAATAAAGTTTCTATACGGGAGGTTAATGATATTACTTTGCTGTATGGACTGATGGAAAAGACATTTTCATTGCAAAAAAGAAGATATCCATATTCTTTAAATTTGTTTGAACGAATATATGATGCTTGTAAAAAGCATAATGCTTGCAAATTACTTTATGCCATGGATAAGGAGGGTAAAGTGTATTCAGGCGCGTTGTTCGTTTATGATGAAAGGAATTGTTATTATTTGATTGCAGGTACAGATCCTCGGTATAGAAGCAGTGGAGCTAATTCTTTGGTTTTGTGGGAAGGGATTCAATTTGCCGCAACTGTTTCAAAAAAGTTTGATTTCGAAGGCTCAATGATAGAAGGCATTGAGAATTTTGTAAGACAATTCGGGGCTACTCCAACAATTTATTACCAAGTGAAAAGATTGAAGTTGATAATGTTTATAAAAGAAATGCTGAAACCTGCGATAAAACGGATGTTGAAATATAAATAAAATGAAAATCGTAACGATAATAGGTGCCCGCCCTCAATTTATTAAAGCGGCGGTGGTGAGTAGAGTTTTTTCAGTTTCTTCGGAGGTCGAAGAAGTGATTGTACATACCGGGCAACATTTCGATGCAAACATGAGTGATGTGTTTTTTGAAGAGATGTGTATCCCAAGACCTCATTATAATTTGAATATAAACGGTTTGGGACACGGAGCAATGACGGGGCAGATGCTGGAAAAGATAGAGGAAGTTTTGCTCAAGGAGAAACCGGAGTGGGTATTGGTATATGGTGACACTAATTCGACGATTGCCGGGGCGTTGGCAGCAAAAAAGCTGCATATCAAGGTGGCGCATGTGGAAGCCGGGCTTCGTTCGTTCAATATGGATATGCCAGAGGAGATTAATCGCATATTGACGGATAGGATTAGTGATGTGTTGTTTTGTCCAACGGATACGGCCATGGCTAATTTGGAGAGAGAGGGGGGGGGCAATATTGATTGCCGGATTGTAAAGAATGGCGATGTGATGCAGGATGCAGCCTTGTTTTATGCTGATAAGTCCAGAAAACCGGAAAAAGATATAATTCCTCCGAAGTTTGTTTTGTGTACAGTCCATAGGGCGGAGAATACCGATGACCAAGAGAGGTTGAGAAGTATTTTTAAGGCTTTGGAAATAATTTCTGAAAGCGTGCCGGTAGTTTTACCTTTACATCCGAGAACAAAAGGTAAATTGGCTGTGATAGGTTATGATTTTACTAATAGTAAGATTTGTTTTATTGAGCCTGTTGGATATTTAGAAATGGTGTGGCTTTTGAAAAATTGTACATTGGTTATGACGGATAGCGGGGGATTGCAAAAAGAGGCTTATTTCTTTGGAAAATACTGTGTTACGATGCGAGATGAAACGGAGTGGGTCGAGTTGGTTGAAAATGGGTTTAATGTGTTGGCAGGGAGTGATACCACAAAAATTGTAGAAAGTTTTCAATTGTTGAGCAAAAAAGACGGTGAAGGATTTGAGAAACGTCTTTATGGTGAAGGGACTGCAGGGGAGATGGTCATGTCGGAATTGTTACGATAGTTTTTATTATCACTTTATTTATTCGAATGTTATGAGGATATTATTTTTAACAGATAATTTCCCTCCGGAGGTCAATGCCCCTGCTTCGAGGACTTTTGCCCATTGTAAGTATTGGGTCAAACAGGGACACCAAGTGACAGTTATTACGTGTGCCCCTAATTTTCCTTTAGGAAAAGTTTATGAAGGATATCGTAATAAGCTCTGTCAAAAAGAAATGATAGAGGGAATACGAGTAATAAGGGTTTGGTCTTATATTGCTGCCAATGAGGGATTTGTTAAAAGGGTGCTTGATTATGTCAGTTTTTCTATTTCTTCTTTTTGTGTAGGATTATTTCAGAAGTGTGATGTGATTGTTGCTACGTCTCCTCAGTTTTTTACAGCGTTAAGTGGGCGTGCATTGCATTTTTGGAAAAGAGTGCCTTGGATTATGGAAGTAAGGGATATTTGGCCCGAGTCGATAAAGACAGTGGGAGTAATGAAAGATAATGCTATTATTAGGTATTTTGAATGGCAGGAAAGAAGGTGTTATCGATCGGCAGCAAAAGTCATTGTTGTGACTGATACATTGAAAGATGTTATTCTGCATAAAGTGAAAAAGAACAAGGTATATGTGATAAATAATGGAGTCGATAAAGATTTGTTTCAGCCTATGGGAAAAGATGTTTCTCTGTTGAAGGAATTGCAATTAGAAGGCAAGTGTGTTATCGGTTATATTGGTACACACGGCTTGGCACATAAATTGGATTTTGTGTTACAGTGTGCCAAAGAGCTTGATGGTAAAAGTAATTACCATTTTTTATTTATAGGTGCAGGAGCAGAAAAGAAAAATTTGTTGCGCTTGAAAGAAGATTTGAAACTTTCAAATGTTACCATGCTGGATTCTGTTGCAAAAAATAAGGTCGGAAAATATATTTCTATATTGGATGTTGCTTTGATTAATTTAAAGAAGTCTGAATTGTTTGAGAAGGCTATTCCGTCAAAGATTTTTGAAAATGCAGTCATGCAAATTCCCATTTTACTGGGAGTGGATGGAGAGGCACGTTCTATAATTGAGAAATATCATGCCGGTGTTTTCTTTGAACCAGAAAATAAGGAAGATTTTGTTCAGAAGTTGAATTTGTTAAATGATAAGGTTTTATATCAGGAATGTAAAGAAGGGTGTAAAAAGTTGGCAGAAGATTTTGACAGGAACCGATTGGCAGAGAAAATGCTTGGGGTGATAATGGAGGTGTGATAGGTTTTAAAATGTTTTATACGATAAATATGCACATAATGGGGTGTTGGTTTTCATAAAAAGAACAATTGACCTTTAAGGAAGGGGAATAGTTTATGGGGTATATTTGTGATTTAATGGTTTTGACGGGACAGACGATTCAGTTGTTTGCTTATGGTTCGAAAGATTGATATTCTCGGTATGCAGTAACTCTTTGCTATCAGAGTGTGTAATCTGAAGCTATATTATTATGAGTGTGTATAATAATTATAAGTGATTTGTGATTATTCATTTTTTAGAGGGTAATTATTAAAAAGCGATTATTTAATAATGGGGAACTGAACGGAAATGTTGTTTGGGAAGGGAAAGTTGCCTACAATTGTATGGCTCTGGTTGAGATTGTGAAGATGAAGAAGAAGGATTTGACGAGGAAATGCCTTCCTTGGGAGAAGTCAAAGAAGAGAGTGCTTGAACGAGTTTATCATCGCTGTATTAGGTGAAGATTTTCATTTTGCTTATATGTTTATTATGTTTGAAGACGGTGAGTGGTGTTTGGACGATCAGGAATGATTGAATAATATGACGAGCGGGAATTACTAAAGCTATTACGAGAAGATGTACGGCGACAGAGACATCAACGGTAATGGAAACGAGTTTTCCTGTCATAAAAGATTGATTTCGCCTCGGATACGACAGGAGAAAAAGGGTTTGAGGAATTTTACGTGAAGGGGGAAAAAATTAATCCGGAACGCTTCGGATCGCTGGGGGTGATTGAGGACCTGGAGGCCCGCCGGATGGAAGAACTGGATACTTTCCTGGAAAGATTGCAGGCGGTATTGAATGACCAGAAAACAGAAAAAGAAGATATTGTCAGAACAATGAAAGAATTTATCCCCAATTTTGAACATATAGAGAAAGGGAAAAATTTGGATCAGAAGATGTAATCTTTTCTTGATGGGAATTACTCCGCAATTGTTTAGAGAAATCTGGAAATTGCTTAACGATTAAAACATTCATCTATGTCCGACATTAAATTCATCGAAGGAGGTATTTTTACCGATTACCGGGGGCAGATTTCTCATGTGAATGACCTCGACATGCAAGAAATCAAGCGTTTTTATATTATTCATCAAAAGACTGCCCGTGTATTCGGATAAAATACTGTCGGATGCGGTACATGACAGCTGGAGATATGACAAGGATATGTGGATGGATTGGAATTTATGGTAGACTTATTCCGGTAGTTGTTCGTGTCCGGTGCCCCGGTCGCTTCTGTCGGTCATCTTGCTTTTTCTTTCACTGACCGGCGGAACTCCTCACTGCACAAAAAACTTTACGTTACGTTTCCGTCAGACACCATCGGTCGGGCATTCAGAAAAAGCAAGACGACACTCGACAGAGCTCCCATGGTCCCCGAATACGATCACCTTCGACTCCCGTTATCACTGCATGGCAAGCTAACCTCGATCTGGAAAACAGGAACACCATAAAACAGAGGTCTTCTGATTCCTTACCTTAGGAATCAATTTAGAAATCAGTATTTTTTTCCCTTTCCTTTGGCCCGTAGTGCTGACGGCATAAAAACCGAAACAGAAAGAAAAAAACTAAACCTACAGTTCAGGAGATTTTTTTCATTCGCTTAATCGGGATGGTATGCGCCTGCTTTTTTGAAGATACGATCTGAGAAAAGATAGGTTGAATCAGCACAAAACCACAACCGACGAATAATCCCAGCAATAAAGAAGCCAACACAATCAATGCACGCTGTGGTTTAGAAGGAACGGTCGGTTCTACGACAGGTTCGATTACCGTCAGTACCGGCATATCTTCTTTCACCTGGATTTTCGCCTTCTCCCGTTGCTTTACAATATCGGAATAAAGTCCGAAAAACAACTCGTAATCGTTGGTCAGTATTTTCTCTTCCGTTTCTAATTGCACGGATGTCCGATCCGGATGTTTTTCGCGGAATTGTACTAAAGCCTGTTGCTTTTTCTCCAGTTCGTTTTTCACCTCCGTATAACGTTCCTCTACAAAATCGAGAGCAGCCTGAGCTTTGGCGATACGAAACCGCGCAATGTATGTCTGCAGCATAGCCTGTGCCCGATTCGTCAGATAAGCCGAAAGTTTCGGATCGGGCAGATCCAGAGTAATTTTCAGATTACCGTCTTTGTTATTTACTTTTACAGAAAAAGCATCTTTTAAATAAGCCAGACATTTACTTTCTTCTTCTGTCAGCTGTTCTACCTGTGAAGGATCGGTTACCAAAGCCAAACGTTCCGGACCGGACACCAGATAGTTATAGAAAGTAACCGTATCTCCTCTCTCATCGATGTATAAAGGAGAATAGATCAACTCTTTCTGAAAAGGTACACTGAAAAAAATATCCGGATACATAGCCGGCGAAACAATACGCGTATTCCGCATATCCCCCATCGGCATACTCTGAAAAGGCGACATTCCTTCTACACTGATTCGCGTAGTCCGGTCTTCCATTTCCAAACCTAAGGTACATTGAGCGGTATATTTCCTTGGTAAAAAGAAAGCTAAAACCAGACCACCCACCAGAAAAAACAAGGCAATATACATTATTGTCTTTTTACGATGCCACAGCTTCGCCATGACTTCGATTAAATCGATTTCTTCATTTTCCATCGTTATATTTACTTAGTCGTTCAATCCTTTAAGTTTTCCCGCTTTAAAGGATACCACAAAAGTATAAAAATATTCGGACCTCCCGCACAATAAAGAAAAAAGCCATCGAAATTTATCATTCGATAGTTTTTTTTTATAAAATTTTATGGGAAATTATTCTTTTTCTTCAGGCAACCATCCCTTTAAACGCTTACAACCGGAAACCTGAGCCAGGAAAGGTAAAGTCAATACCAAACCGATACCGATAAAACCACCTAAAAAAGTAAAGGCGATACAAATCAATCCTCTTTTGGGTTTTGAACGTTCGGTCGGTATAGTTACCGGTTCTACAACAGTAAATACCGGAGTCGTTTCTTTTACCTGAATATTGGCTTGCTCGCGCTGTTTGGCCAGTTCACTGTATACACCGAACAATAGCGTATATTCGTTATTCAAACGCTCCTGGGTAGTTTTAGCTACATTGGAAACCAGATTACGATTGGCATCGTTAAAAATAGCCAGCTCTTCCTGTTTCTTTTCATATTCTTTTTTAGCCTCTTCATAGCGACCTTCCACAAACTCCAGATTCGCCTTCACCTTCTGAATTTTAAAGTCGGTTACATAACGCTGCAATAATTCCTGTACTTTGGCAGCCAATTGAGCTGCAGCCAAAGGTTCAGGCATATCGACAGATAAAGTAATATACCCGTCTTTATCGTTGAGGTTCATATTGATCTTATCTTTCAAGGTCTTGATACATTCTGCCTCGTCTTTAGACAGGGATTCCAAAGTAGCAACAGCCCCTTCTCCATATTGAGGTTCCGGTTCTTCCCCACGAATAGCCCCGATAATCACTCCGGGCAAACCGATCGTATATTTCAGTATTGTTCCTCCTAAAGAAAATTGGGCATATTCATCGGCAGTATAGTAATCCAGCAATTTCACCGGCTGATCGTATTCCTCAAATTTGATCGCCGTCTGCATAATTTCCTTTTGGAAAGGTACACTAGCCAATATTTTAGGATAAATCTTCGGCGACAACACATCTCCGGCACCTAAAGATCCGATGTTTATACCTGCTATAGCAGCTAAGTCACTTAAACTTCCCCCAGTCGTTTTTTCACCTGTCTGAGGAACAATCGTACAGGAAGCGGTAAAAACTTTAGCACTGAACAAAGCGACCAATACCCCGAGACATGCACAAACGACAGTCACCTTGAGAATGAATTTCCGCTTTGCCCATAATTTCTTTACAACCTCGATCAGGTCTATTTCATTTTCCGGTTGAACCGGTTGATTACTCGTCGAATTTGTAGCCATTACTTCGTGCTATTAATAATTGATGTAACTAATGCAGCCATAGACGTGGTAGAGGAAGCGATACTCATGATTTCAGCCAAACCGACACCTTTTCTAGGCGGTTTTACCGGTACAATGATTTCACAACCGGGAGCAGCCTTGGCCTTAGAGAAAGTCTTGGATTTCTGCACCGTACCGTTCATATACACGATAAACACCCTGCGTTTCTTCGCCCGTGAAGCGAATCCTCCGCCCTGTTCTATATAATAATTCAACTTCGCATTCTTTTTGTATACGACAGTATTCGGATACATCACCGCCCCACTGATCTTCACCGTTCCTGTATACTGAGGGACAACGAGCTGGTCCCCTTCCCGTAATACGACATCATAATCCGACCCGGGATTTTCGATCGCTTTCTTCAGCTCGATACCGACATAATAGGTATTACCGATATCCAGACGGTTAATGGCGATCGAATCTTTATCCGTTTGTTTGGAAAGTTTCAATACAGATTCCACCCGAGCCTTTTCATCCGGTGTCATCTGTCTGAGCAAACGGGCCCCTTTTGCATATGCCTCCGGCATCAGTCCACCTGCTCTTTTCACCAAATCCGAAAGCCGTTCTCCTTTCTGGGATAAGACATAATTTCCTTCAAACAATACCTCGCCGGTAACTGTTACATTTTGCTGTACCTGATATCCCGGAGAATTACGGACAAATACTTCATCATAGGGTTCCAAAGTAAAGTCCGGTTTACCATCCACAATCAATCCATCCTTTAAAGTAAAAGTAAAGTTTTCAGCCAATTTAGTCACTCCGGTCAAGCTCTTCGGATTTTTAATCCGGCGAGCTACATCGACTTTCACTGTCGAAGCGGATTCCAATAAACCGCCGGCCTGAATGATCAGGTCTTCAATTGTGGCATTATCGGCATATTTGTATACTCCCGGTACCCTTACAGCCCCTTTTACGGACAACGTATATTCTTCCTGCAAATCGAATATCGAAGGAATATACAATTCATCGTTTTTTTGCAAAGGCAGATTGGCAGCCGAACCACTCAATATTCCGGTTACATTGAGAGCGACCACTTCCTGAGTTAAATCGGGTTTCTGGCGGAATAATACAGCCCGGTTAACAAAGGCATCTTCAGTAATTCCCTCTGCTTTTTCAATCAATTCCTTCACTGTAGTTACTTTTCCTAAATCGTATAATCCGGGCCGGTACACAGCTCCCCGAATCTGAACCCGATTTTCAAAACGATTCAACATCGGATCTACAGAAATAAAATCCCCATCTACCAAAGGAAAACTTTTAAACTCTCCTTCTTCGACATTATATACCTGATATTCCCGTCCACTTTTTCGAATTACCCGAATAGCATTTTTATAAGCATCTCCCTTAAAACCTCCGGCATACTCCAACAAATCGCCGACTGTCTCCGTATCTTTCATTTCATAGATCATCGGACGCTTTACCTTTCCTGTCAGGGAAACCAAATTGGCATAAGGTGCAACGAGCACCACATCCCCGTCATTCAGGCTGATGTCCAGATCGCTTCTCCCTTTTAAAAGATAATCGTATACATCTACATCGGCGACAACTTTTCCTTTGCGATTTACCGTAATATTCCGCATGGAACCGATCTCACCGACTCCTCCGGCATTATATAAAGCATGAAACAAAGTAGCCAAAGAAGGTAAGGTATAGGTACCCGGCATCGCCACTTCCCCCATCACATTCACCCGAATACTCCGCACGTTTCCTAAGGACACTTTTATAAAAGTATCCGGCTCATCACTATTTAATGAAGCATATACCTGAGACAACGCATTCTTTACCCGTTGATAAGCTTCTTCTATCTTCAAGCCATTCAGATAAACCGGTCCGATCTCTTCGATCGTGATATTTCCATCCGGTGCAATATACTGCCGAATAGTCTTTACCGATCCCCCCCAAATATCCACAATAATCTCATCTCCGGGACCAAGCACATAATTTTCCGGCGTAGCTATATTGAGGTTAGGTTCGAAAGTCAATTGTTTGTTATTAAAAATATTCCGTCCGAAAATCCTTATTTCAGGCAATGAATCTTTTGAGAAAAGAAGCTCTTTATCTTCCTCCAGATTCAAAGAATCCAATATATTGACTGCAGGAGGATTTTCTTGCCTCAACCGGCTCATTCCGTTCCCCGTTTGTTCTCCGGCCGTACTTTTTTTACCGGTATAGTTATTTTTTATACGAATCAATTGTTCCTGGGTAACTCCTTTTTGTCCCAGCATCATAATGATTTGTTGTTGAGTTTTTCCCTGATTCTGAGCCTCTTTAACTATAGCTACAACCTGGTCGTCCGACATCTGAGCAAATGTAACAGCTATAAATTGCACGAACAATATGAGTAAGAATAACTTCTTCACCTTTATTTTATTATTAATTTTTATTCTATGTTATTTCAATGAGTCACAAAAATAAACAAAAAGCCCCAAACATACCCCTTCTTAGAATAATTTTTCACTTTTTCAACACAACTGGCCGCTACCGTAATCAAAGCACACCCTAATTTTTCCAAACGTAAAACAATCCGGTATTTATCCCGGATCTGCACCATTTCTGTCTCTTATACACATCTCCGAGCCCACGAGACGGAGCTACATCTCGT
>OWIQ01000506.1_pt1 | contig 21626 bp, 18 predicted proteins | sample 1732701 | NCBI WGS metagenome assembly OWIQ01 (sample SAMN05065744, study PRJEB22554) | human gut metagenome | biome: ENVO:2100002; feature: ENVO:00000062; material: ENVO:00002003 | host: Homo sapiens | place: USA
CTACACAAGGCTATTCGTCGGCAGCGTCAGATGTGTATAAGAGACAGGATCATGAAGATCGATTGGGTACTTTTAAAGCGGAGTGTATTATCGGATATATCTGAAGAAGAACGGAACCTGCTGAATGCTTGGTTGGATGAATCTTCGGAACACCGGGAATTTTACCGGGAAATAAAAACTTTTCTGTGTTCTCCGGAAAGTTTCCGGCCCACGGAAGAACGAATTCGTCGGTTCAAAGCTTCCTACGAAGCCAGGTTAACCGTTGCAGAGCGTAGAAAAAGACGGCACCGGATGGTACGGATAGGGGGGGCTGCTTCGTGTATCTTGTCGGTAGGGATGGCTTGCTTTTTATGGTGGCAGGTGACTTCATCCGTAAAAGAGCCCTTATTGACCGAAAACCGGCCGACGGCGACTATTTTGCCCGGAACACAAAAGGCTATTTTGGTAACCGGTGAGGGAAAGACTGTAAATCTGAATCCGGAAACCGCTGATGTCGAGATTGGAGAGGGGGTAAAGGCTAAAAACAGTAATCATGGTTTAATTTATTCCGATACGTTGACTGCAGGGATTGAAGATACCGAGAATCAGTTGATCGTACCTCGGGGAGGTGAGTATGCAATTGTACTGAGTGATGGGACCAGGGTGTGGTTGAATTCCGCTTCTGAATTGAAGTATCCGGTACATTTTGCAGGAGATATGAGAAGGGTGTATTTAAAAGGAGAAGCTTATTTTCAGGTTGCTCACGATCGGCAGAAAGCTTTTGTTGTCGTGACGGACGATATCGAGGTGAAGGTGTATGGGACGGAGTTTAATATCAATACCCGGGTTGCCGATTATGTACAGACCACTTTGGTACGGGGAGCTGTTTCGATAAAAACCGAACGATCCGCTGAAAAAATGCTGAAGCCCGGTCAGTTGGCGCAGTTCGATCGCTTGATCGGTGAGACCGAGATTAAAAATGTCGATGTATCTAATTATATCGGTTGGAAATCAGGAGTCTATATTTTTGAAGATAAATCGATCGAACAGATTATGGATGAATTGTCTTTGTGGTACGATATCGAAGTCTTTTTCCGTAATAATATTTCCCGTAACCGTCATTTCAGTGGAAGCCTGCCCCGTTATCGGGAAATCGACGATATGTTGAAGGTCATTGAAAAAACTTCCCATGTCCGTTTCGAGGTGAAAGGCAAGACGATAATTGTAGATTAAACGTTCGTTAACCGGACAGGAAGCGCAGGCGTTGAATAAAGAGTTAATAGCTGTCCGGAATCGAATGAAGGCTTTGAACGATGCTTATAGAAAAGAGAAAGATCCTGAAAAGTCTACCGAAATCAAAGATAAAATGGAGCCGTTTTACGAAGAAATGGGAAAAATTACTGATCGGTTTATAGCAACACATATCGATTCGTATGTGACTGCAGGACAATTGAGATATAAAGTCAGTTCCATGACTTATCCCGAAGCACAGGCTGTTTTCGATCGTTTGAGTGAACGGGTAAAGAAAAGTAAGCTGGGGCAAGAAGTATATCAGGAAATTCAAAAGTTGAAAAATGGTTCTCCGGGCAGTCCTGCTGCCATATTCAGCAAAAAGGATATCGACGGAGAAATGTTTTCGTTGGCAGACCTCAGGGGAAAATACGTGATTATCGATTTCTGGGCCAGTTGGTGTGTTCCCTGTCGGAAAAGTAATCCCCATCTGAAAGAATTGTATAGAAAGTATAAAGATCAGGGCCTGGAAGTGGTGTGTGTGTCCGACGACGATCCGGACGAGGCTAAATGGCGGGTAGCTGTAGAAAAAGACGATATTGGCATGTTCCGGCATGTATTGCGCGGATTGAAACAGGTGGGTAACGAGTTCGACCGTTCGCAGGATATCAGTGAAAAGTATGGTATTCATTCCTTGCCGACAAAAATTCTGATCGACCGCGAGGGTATCATTGTCGGACGTTATGGGGGAGGTGGAGAATCTCACGAAAAAATGGATGAAAAATTGAAGGAAGTATTCGGGAATTAAATATAAAGAAAATGAAAACAATTATTTGTATAGTGCTTTGTTTGTGCCTGTCCGGAGGTTTACAGGCCGGGATCCGTAAAAGTAACCTGAAAGTGTTGTATGTCGGCGGTTCGCCGGATGTCGATTATGTCGGTAACCGTCCCGATTCGGCGGTGTTGGCACAAAGCAGTGCGAAACGTATGGCTTCCTTTGACAAGATGTTGAAACGCTATTTCCGGCAGGTGACGGTGATCCGGGCCAAAGCCTACCGGCCGGAATTGTCGGACAATTATGATGTAACGGTGATGGACGGTCGGCCGGCTCCTATCCTGCCGGGCATTATGGAAAGGGATAGTTCAGGCCGCCTGACCCGGTATGAAAAACCCGGTTATTTGCCTCCCGACTTCGACCGTCCGATGGTGAAGAAACCGATGCGGACGCTGCCTTATATCGATGATACCATAGCTCCCGATTCTTTACCGATGTGGCGGGTGCAGAAAGAAGGGTATATGTCGAAGCGGAGCTCCGTGTCGGCATGGTATCGCGGCCCGGTGGTTTCGAGGATTCGCCTGAAGCTGAGATAATTTCCGGTGGCGTTTCGGCTAAGACATGGGATGCTGTGGCGATCGGAAGACATGGTAACTTTCTCCACTGGGGATTTGCTGCTTTGTCCGACGATATGACGGATGAGGCCCGGGATGTGTTTGCCAATGCTGTGGTGTATATTGCCGGTTTTGCCGGCCAAACGCCGGTCGCCCGCAAATATAACGACCGCATTATCACCCGGCATGATATTACGCTTCGTGCTTTTTCGGCTACCCGCCGGGCTTATGCCCTGAACGTGGAAACGATGAAAAATCATGCGGCTAGGATGGAAGATTTGAAACATATGATTTGCATGACTCCGACAGAGAAAAAAAATGTATTGAAATAAATAAAAAATTATGGTATGAAAACACAAATGATAATAGGGGGTATCCTTTTTGGGGTGGCTGCTTGCACAGCCCCGGCAGACGGTTACCGGATTACCGGCAACATTGAAGGGGCTGGTGACGGAAAAGCCATATTGTTACAGTCGGCAGGTTTCGAGGAACCGACGATGGGAGATACGGTGAATATGCGGAATGGAAAATTCGTGTTCGAAGGGCGTTTGGAATCCCCGGTTTCCGTCACTGTAAAGGTGTGTCCTGATAGCGATCAGCCGGCAAGTCTGGGATTTATTGCAGAGAATTCCCCGATCCGGGTGATGGCTGCCTGGAAAGATGTGATCGAACGGTATGGCTACCGTTCGATCGGCGGACAAACGGTGGAAGGGAGTTTGAACCAGGAAGTGTATGAGAAGATCGCCGGAGTATACGGGCAGATGTTAAAAGCCCCGGAGCACAAGGAATATGCCGAGGCACAACAGAAAATGGCCGGATTGAGGAATACGGATACCGAAGCCTATTATAAATTGCAGGACGAAACGGAGCCTTTGTCCGAACGCTTTTCCGAAGCTGTACGCCAACGGCAGTTGGAGCTTATACGGGAAAACCGCACGGTGGAGTCGTCCGTTTTGAATCTGCGGATGATGTGGAACGATATGACGTTGGAAGAGTTGAAGGAAGTATTTTCCGTTTTGGATCCTAAAGTGCAGAATAGTCCTATGGCGGCAGAGGTGCGCGAGGAGATTGCTATCCGCGAGCGGGTACGGCCGGGGCAACCGGCTCCCGATTTTTCGCTGGAGACGCCGGACGGAAGCCGGTTGGCTTTGTCGGATTTGCGGGGTAAATACGTGTTGCTGGATTTTTGGGCTTCGTGGTGTCGCCCTTGCCGGGCTTCGTTCCCCGAAATGAAAAAGATTTATGCCCGCTTTAAGGATAAAGGGTTCGAGATCCTGGGAGTGACCAACGACAGCCGCAGGGAGGACTGGCTGAAAGCCTTGGAACAGGATCAATTGCCATGGAAACAGGTAATCGATGAATTCCCTGAGCCATACAAACCGGCCAGGGTGATCACGATGTATGCCGCACCTTATTTGCCTACTTTGATTTTGATCGGGCCTGACGGAAAGATCATCGGACAGGCAAAAGATAAACATCAGTTGGTAGAATGGCTGGAAGAGCGTTTGTGATCAATTGACAGGCTGGAGGGGAGGATTGTAGTCCGGTAGATTTTCGATCGCTGAAAGTCTGCCGGACTTGTCATTTGCTATTTTAAGATTATCTTTGTAGAAAAAGCTGAATTATGGTATTATCCATCGGATTCGGATTAGCATTACCTTGATCGGCGGAACTATGTTCCGGATAAAATTCCCCCCATCAGAACTGAAGGTTCGCTAATCAGAAATCTGAAAGGCGGCACTGATCAGGAACGAAGTAACGTTGAGGCAGGTAAACTTTCGAATTTAAAAGAGGAATAATGGAAAAAAATTGTAAATATATTTTATGGGATTTAGATGGGACGCTGACCGATCCGATGATAGGAATTACCACCTGTGTGCAGTATGCTTTACGGCATTTGGGGATTGAGGTGAAGGATTTGCAGGAGTTGTGTCCTTTTATCGGACCGCCTTTGTTGGATTCATTTCAGGAATTCTATCGTTTATCCGAAGCTCAGGCGCAAGAAGCGATCTTGAAGTATAGAGAACGTTTTGCGACTGTGGGCTGGCTTGAAAACGAGGTATATCCGGGGATGCCTGAGTTGTTGGATCGTTTGTGTCAGGCGGGAAAGACCATGATGGTGGCTACTTCTAAGCCGGAAGTATTCGCCCGGAAAATATTGGATCATTTTCAGCTTGCCGCTTATTTTTCCTTTGTCGGAGGGGCTACTTTGGACGGAGTACGCTCGACTAAAGAAGAGGTGATCGATTATGTACTGAAGACTAATGAGGTTGTATCTCTTTCCGAAGTAATTATGGTCGGTGACCGTAAATTCGACATACTCGGGGCGAAGCATGCGGGAGTGAGTTCGGTTGGGTGTGTATATGGATATGGTTCCCGGGAAGAACTGGAAACTGCTGGGGCGGATTATGTGGTAGATTCGATCGGGGAGCTACAGAACTTACTTTTACCGTAAATGAGTGTGCATCGTGTCGGCTGTGGTCTCTATCGGTTGGTATTACAAGCGATAGTAATCCGGTTATGCTTGACTATCGGATTTCGATTGCTCCATGAACGGGGGGAATATAAAAATAAGCAGCTACTTATGTAACTGCTTATCGGGAAGTGGTAGCACCTGGAATCGAACCAGGGACACAAGGATTTTCAGTCCTTTGCTCTACCGACTGAGCTATGCCACCAGTGCTGTTTTGCGAGTGCAAATATAGGGCGTTTCTATAAATCTGCAATAGTTTTGCGGGTATTTTTTATCTTTTTTCATTTCTTAGTCTGAAACACAGATAGATCATCAGGATAATCAAAGAGATAGAAGCCATGGGTACGGCTGGCTGAGCAATGGCCCAGACCGGTATAGCTATAGCCAGGATAGCCAGATAGAATTTCAGATATTTTCTGATGAATAGAGGAAGCGCTTTCCTGAAAATAAAAGGGATTACAAATAAATTGAGCGGATTGGCCCATAGGATATTCCAGTTTGGAGCAGTGATGGGGTGTGCTGTAAAACCTCCTAAGAATACAATCAAAATCCCTACAATTCCTGTGAAAAGGAGAAAAATAAGGGAAATGACATTCAATAATGACCGGCTTTTAACATATTGTAAAAGTAGGATCAGTAGCAGGCATCCTAGAGCAAAAACGAAAAGGGGAGTCCCATACCAGGAATTGGATAGGTTCATTTCCGGAGCCTGATATAAAACTTCGGCAGGTTCGGCCAGCAATTGTCCGTCGTATCGGGCATTTTTAAGTCCATACATCAGATAATCCGGCAAGAACATATATTGAAAAGTAGTGGCCGTACGATTACCCCTTTGCCCCAGGATCGTATGTATGCCCCATTGTACCCAAGGGGAAGCTTGCAAGTACTCATCCAGTAGATTCCAGAAATTTTTGTTTACATCCGGCATATTCCAGGCGACACTGTCGGGTAAACTTTTTAATAAGATATCCCTGCTTCGGGTGGTACAATTATCGAATAGAAAGTTGTAGAGATAATAGCGGTTTTGCGGGAGCAGGTTCTCTTCGAGCAGATCGAAAATCCGTTGTTTTTCCAGCGAATCCAGCCGGATAGTTTGAGCGTAGACCGTACGTTCTTCCAGCTGATAATTGTATATGAAATGGGAGAATTTCTGAACAGTCAGCTGATAAGGAAGCAGGCCTCGTGCATATTTTAAATAAAAATGGGGAGTAGAGAAGTCGAAAGTGCCATAATTGTACACCCTGTCGATTTGGTGTCGGGGATCGTTGATCCGGATGGCCGTATGACCGAAAAGAGAGTATAATTCGTTGCCGGGAGCACAAGTCAGGATACTGACTTCGGTCTCCGGAGAGAGTGTTAATCCTATTCCTTTAATAGAAATCAGACTGCTTATTATAAATAAAAAGATGATCTTTTTCATTTTATATGTCTTTTTATTCCGGATATTCGATATGACAAAGAAATAGAGCCTGTGCAGGAACAGAAGTACCTGCATTACAGCGGTTTTTAGATTCTATAATTTTGCGAACATCTTCTGGGGTCAGTTTACCTCTTCCCACGTCAATCAACGTACCGACAATCGCTCTTACCATATTCCGCAAAAAACGGTTGGCTTTTACCGTAAAAATCAGCTGTTTATCGGTCTCTTCCCACTGAGCTTCATATATAATACAATTATTGGTTTTGACGTCGGTATGAAGTTTCGAAAAACTGGTAAAGTCCGTATAATCGAATAACACCCGGCAGGCTTCGTTCATTGCCTGAATATCCGGCAGGGGATAAGCTTTCCAGGCAAATGGATAGGTAAACGGATCTTTTGTTTTATCGATATAATATTTATAGGTACGGGAAATAGCCGAAAAACGGGCATGTTTATCCATAGGTACCCGGTATATTTTGTAGATTGCAATATCTTTATCCAGTAATCCGTTCAGTTTATAGACCACCTGTTGCGGCTCCGGAAGTTCACATTCGATATCGAAATGAGCGACGAAAAATGAAGCGTGTACACCCGTATCCGTTCTACCGGCGCCGACGACGTATATGTCCTGGCGTAGCAAAGTACTGAGGGCCCGGTTGATTTCTTCCTGCACGGACGATGCTCCCGGCTGGATTTGCCAGCCGTGGTATCGGCTGCCGTTATAAGCTAATTCAATAAAATATCTGACCATTTTTTCTTATCTCCCGCGAAGATAAAAAATAATGCCGAATATTGTATATCCGGATAGGGGTTTCTTTATTCTACAACGACTTTACTCTTTCCGTTGCCGGTCTTTACCAGACAAATTTTGGCAGGAATACGTTCGGTCAATTCCTGTACGTGGGATATGATTCCCACCTGCCGGCCTTGTGAGCGGAGACGTTCCAGGGCTTCCATGACAATTTGCAGGGTTTCGCTGTCTAAAGTGCCGAAACCTTCGTCGATAAAGAGATTTTCTTCGAAATGATTCCGTGAAGAAAAGGAAGATAAGCCCAAGGCTAAAGCCAGAGAGATGAGGAAGGATTCGCCTCCCGATAAAGAGAATACCGACCGGGCTTCATCGCAGAGATCGTGATCGATGACTTGTAGGGCCAACTCATCGGGTATACGCTGCAACTGATAGCGGGAGGTTAATTCCCGAAGTTGTATATTGGCGTATGATAACAGGATATCCAGCGTATATCCTTGGGCGATCTCTTTAAACTTATAGCCACTCTGTGAACCGATTAGATCGTCTAGTTTGCTCCATTGGTTTAATAATTTCGTTTTCGCATCGAGGGTATCCTTTAAGGTGGCCGCTTGTTTTTGGTTTTCTTCCTGGGTGTGCAGAGTTGCCAATACTTCGGTTTTTTGTTGGAGGATACGCTCGGATTCCTCTTGTAATGCGGTGTATTGACGCTGTAAAGAGGAAAGTGATTCCGATTGTGGATCGGGGCGGCCGGGCGATTGTAAATGATCGGCCAATTGTTTTTCACGTTCCCGTAGAGTGGCCAAAGCAGTCGTTACCTTATCCCGGAGGTGATTTTGTCTTTCCCGTTCTTCCCGGATTTTTTCAGGTGCCACTTGCAATAGTGAAATGAGAGTGGCTTCGGTTAGCTGAGCAGGGGCTGTCCGATTGTATTTTTCCAGCCATTCGCCTAATTGCCGGGTGGCTTTTTCCAGGCGCTTTTGATATTGGTCACAGGTGGTACGGAGTTGGGTGATTTTTCCTTTTAGTTGTTCCGATTGGCCTGAAAGCTGTTCTTTCTGCCGGATGGCTGTTTCCAGTTCCTGAGTCGCCCTTTCTGTTAACTCTTGCCAATAACGTTCGGTTTCATCGACCGTTTGACCTTGCAGAAGCCGGGCCCGTTTCCGGATGAAAGACAAAGTCTCTTCAGAGCGTTTTTTCAAAGCCTCGGCGGCTTCTGTTTCGCTTTGGCGGAAGGATTCCAGGTTTTTCTGATTCTCCTCGTATTCAGCTACCGATTGAAGCAATAGTTTTTCATTTTCTGCCGATTGCAGCGTTTTAGTTTGCCATTTTTGAGCAGCTGTGGTCAGTTCCTGTTTGAGATCCGGGTAGTTATCTTCCCAGCGTTGTCGCCAGGTAGGTGCATGCATAAAAGGAGCGACCTTTTCCAGTGAAATATTTTGCTGGACTTTCAGGCCTTCAATGATCTCTTGCAATTTAGATAGTTCAGTGGCTTGACCGACTACCTTTTCCTGGGTCTGCTGAAATGTTTTTTGCAGGGCATTGTTTTGGTTTTGTATTTTATCCAGTTCTTTTTGGAGCGTTTCTAACTGATGTTGCCGTTGCTCCCATTCGTTTTCTTTCAGACAAATACTTTCCAATTCTTTTTGGCTGATATTCAGCTGTTCTCTTAGGTTTATCCGATTTTGTCCGTTAGAAACAGACCTATCCGAATAAAGCTCCTTGATTTGCTGGTGAATCTCTTCGCATTCTTCTTGCGATTCATATTTTTCATTTTGTAATACGGGTAATACTTCTCCGAGGTACCGGTGTTCGGCTTCAAGACGCGCATTTTCGGTTTTTAACCGATTATATGCTGCTTCATGCTGTCTGACTTCTTTTTCGAGTGTTTCGAGCAAGCCGTCGGCCAGAGGATGATGTGCCGCATAAGGGTGGGATTGGCTGCCACATACCGGGCAAGGGGTATTTTCTTCCAGTTGGGCCCGGAGTCGAACGACATTTTCTGAAACCGATAGTCGGGCTTGTTCCAAAGTGTGGCGTATGGTCGTGTATTTTATTTCTGCAATTTCGATTTCTTTTTTGTATTCGGTCAGGCGAACTTTGAGTGCTTGTAAATTTTGTTGTTGTTGTTGCAGTTTATCTTGCCTTTTTCTCAGTTCTTGCCGGGTCTTATCTAGTTTTTCCGTCAAGGTAATTTCCTGAAGCAATCTTTCGCGTTGTAGGCGGAGTTGTTCTTTACGATTGCGAAGTTCGCTTATGGGAAACCGGTTGACCGATATTTGTTGTTGCTGGCGCAACTGCAGGAGGTCATTGTGACGTTGTATGGATGTTTCGATCTCACGGCGTTGAAGTTCCAGCTGTTGCCGGCTTACTGTTAGTTGTTGTAGAGTAGAGGTGTATAAAGATTGATTTTCTATAACCTGCAACCTTTGGGTATAAGCTGTATCCAGAAAACTTTCGATCAGCTTTATGTTCAGGCACATTTGTTCATGTTGCCTGTTTTTCCTGAACCATTCTTTTAATTTATCGTCTAATTCTCTCTGTTGCAGAATACGGGAGTATCTGCTATCCTGAATTTTTTGATGCACTTTGATTTTATCTTGCAGGTCGGTTAAAGTTTTCCGGCTCTCTTGTTCTACCTGCCGGGCATTGACAATTCCGATATCTAAACGACGGGCTTCTAAAAGTTCCGGTTTAAGCTTATTGTACTGGGTTGTATATTGGTTTACCAATGATTTTTGCCGTTCCACCGATTGAAGGGTTTGCGTGGCTTTTTCGTTCAGATCGGAGAGCGCCTGTTCTGTTTGTCGTAATAATTCAGTTTGGCTTACTAAATGAGTGGTACATTCATTTTTTTCAATCCAAAAAAGACGGCTGCTTTCGATGCTTTCCATCTGCTGTAACCAGACTGACTGGGCTTGTGCTTCGGCTTGTACTTTTTGGGCATCCGAAAGGGTGGCCTGGGCTTCCGATTTAGATTGATTGATTTGTTCTAATTGCTCTATCCAACGTATTTTACGTTGGATTTCTTCATTTTTTTGTTGAAGAGCCTTTTCGTGTTTCAGGAGTTTGGCCGATTGTTGCTGTAATGTCTCGATTTCTTCCTGGGTAAGCAGGCGAATATTCCCCATACGGGCGGAGAGTTCTTTCCATTCATTGCGGATAGCTGTCGTTTTGGAATAGACCGTATTCGAGATAACAGAATAGATTTCAGTACCGGTCAGTTTTTCGAGTACTTCTGCCTTTTCTTCTTTCCGGGCTTTGAGGAATCGGGCAAATTCATTTTGTGCCAATAAAACGGTACGGGTGAATTGATTATAATTCAGACCGATGAGTTGAATCAATTTATTCTCCGATTCACTGATTCCTGTAGTGATAGGAGACGGATCTCCAAGGGGGTATACCCGGAGTTCTGCAGGTTGAAGTTTCCCGCTTATTTTATTATTGGCTCGCCATACCCGCCATACCGAGCGATAACTTTTTCCGTCTACAGCAATAAATTCTACAGCAGCCATCGCTTCGGCAGTACCTCTGCGGAGTATTTGACGACGATCTCCCTGTTGAATGAATTCTTGTCCGACATCCGGCATTTTAGTACCTTCAATACCGGTGGTGCGGGGCATATTGTTGAATAAGGCCAGACAGATAGCATCCAGAATAGTCGATTTTCCGGCACCGGTGGGACCGCATATTGCGAAGATCCCGGCAGATCGCAGAGGAGCTGCCGTAAAATCGATATCGAATTCTCCGGCAATAGATGCCAGATTTTTTCCTTGTATACGTAATATTTTCATTGTTTTTCTCCCATTTTCAGCTGTGATTCTTCAATGACTTCCCGGAATAAATGAGCCAATTCTTCGGGCAGAGGATTTTGATATCGCCTTTCGTATACTCGGTTCAACAGCTTCCAGGGATCCAGTAATTCTTCGGTGGTGAGCGTATTCTCGTTTTTTGTAAGTTGTACTGTATCCGGATAAAAGGGGAGTACCCGGGTTAAACGCACCTGTTTGGTGCGTAGGGCTTCCTCCACTTTATTGCGCAAAGCAGGTTCCGGTTCGGTGAGTAGTACCCTGACTTCGAGGAAAGGGGCCGGATGATCGTCTCTCTCTTCCGGGAGCTGAGAGAGGCGATTCAACACTTCGTCCAAGGGGGCCGGATGTTTAGGGATACGAAGTAAAGTGACTAAAGGATTAAAAATAATTTTAGTCTGATTTAGAAGTATTCCTTTGTCGATCTCCAGTAAGATCACTCCGTGGCGGTAATTTTCTTCTGCAAAAGACATGGGTAACGGACTGCCGGCATAGCGTATCTCGTTGCGGTTGGCAATCTGCTGTTCCCGGTGGATATGGCCCAAAGCTCCGTAAGTGATTTGGGAAGGGAAGACACTGGAAGGAATCCCTTCGAGTCCGCCGATGATCAGGCGTTCACTTTGATCACCTTCGGAAATCTGACTTCCTGCGGCTTGCAGGTGTCCCATAGCAATGATGGCTTCTTGTTTTTGCCTGCGTTCTTCGACGCAGGCAACCAGCTTGTCGTACATGGCCTTAACCCCTGCCTGATAAGGATCTCCTTCACTCTCGACTGCCGGATAGTCTCCCTGTCGGAGATAGGGTACCGCCAGACACCAACCTTGCCGTTTCCCCGATCTGTCTTTCAGTTCGATGATTAATTCCTCCGTATCGATTGTGCCGTCTGCTCTTTTACGTACTGTACCCCGAATTTGTATGTTCATTTCTTCGAGTAAAGGAATCGGGGTTTCGAGCCGACTGGCAGAATCATGATTTCCTGCAATCAGGATGATTTGTAAGCCCGGATTTTGTTCTGTTACCCGGCGTAGGAACCGATAAAATTGACGTTGTGCCTGAGCAGAAGGATTAGCTACATCGAATATATCTCCTGAAATAAGAAGCACATCGATTTGTTGTGTGGTAATTTGATCTGTCAGCCAATCTAAAAAATACTGATGTTCCTGAAAACGGTCATAGCCGAAAAAGGTCTGCCCGATATGCCAGTCTGCTGTATGAATGATTTTCATGTCCTGTCATTTGGACAAAAATAGTAAGATTTGCAGATATAACCAAATAGCTCACGGGCTATGGTAGGATTACCATAGCCCGTGAGCTATAGCCGGTGATAATGGCAAGTCATCAGCTTACCGGATTCATCGTGTAGGTGCATGCCATTTCCTTCGCAATAACGGAACAGGTTGCAATCGGCACATTCGCCCTGACGGGCCCATTCCCGGTTCCGGAATTTTTCGAAGCGGTTGTTCCACACTTCCATAAAATCATCCTGGTAAATATTCCCTTGGTCGTAGTTGGCCCGGATACTGGGACAACCCGATATCGCTCCGTTAATGCGGATAGATCCGACAGAAATTCCGGCATGGCAACGATAAAATTGGTCACGGACTTCAGCTTCATAAGGACCTAAAAAACCTTCACAAGCGAAATTGACGTGAATACGACCTTCTTGCCGGGTTTGACGGATAAAATCCAATACTTTTTTGAATTGGGAAGAAGATAGTTGTAATTCAGGCACTTGTGCTGCTCTGCCTGCGGGAAAGATGGTAAAGATACGCCATTGTCCGACTCCTAGTTCGATCAAATATTCTTTGAAAACGGGGAGAGTATCGATGTTTTGTTGATTGATACAACTGACGACATCCCATACGATTTCTTTTTCCCGGCTCAGCATTCCGATAGCCTGACTGGCCCGGCGAAAGCTTTCCGGATGTCGGCGTAACCAGTTGTGGGCATCTTCCGGTCCGTCCAGACTTACGGTAATGCTGTGCAGGCCTGCTTGTAAAAGTCTGTCCAGCCTCTGACGGGATAATAACAAACCGTTGGTTACCAATCCCCAGGGGTATTCCCGGCGATAACATGCCCGGCCACACTCTTCCAGATCTTTGCGCATCAGAGGTTCTCCACCCGTGAAAATGATAAAAACCCGGTGGGGATCGACCTGTGGAGTAATGTTGTCCAAAGCCTTTAAGAAGTCTTCTTTTGGCATATCGGGTTGCCCGGAAATCGCTTTGCAATCACTGCCACAATGCCGGCAAGCGAGATTACAGCGAAGGGTACATTCCCAAAAAAGAGTATGTAATTCGTGTTTTTGCCGGATCAGCTGTTCTTTTTGTCGGAAGAGTTCCAGGCCCAGGCGTTTCCGGAGGCTGATGGAATTATTCATGATCTTCTTCTTTTTGAGGAGTCAGTATGATTTTTACTTCTTGTGTTGTATTTCCCCTATTCCAGCCTTCACCTCCCTGTAAATCTTTACGAAGGAAGGTTACTTTCAGAGAATCGGCCTGGTAGTACGGATTATTTTCGTCGGGGTTGATTTTTAAATTATACTTCACCGTATCGATCGGGAACGCTGCTTGCCGGGTTTCGAATTCTCCTTCTTTTCCGGAGTATAACGTATCGTTGACCGGGTGGCTTCCATAGGGGGTATCGGGGATAAAATCAGGACGGGGTTCGTAACTGAATTCCATATCGGACACGATAATCTGAATATCGGATAGCGCCTGACCTGCCTGATCGGTGACTTTTCCTTTGATGGTATAGGAAGCTGTCGGCGTACCGTACATACATATGATGTTACCGGGATCGTCCCCGTTATCCTCACAGGAGGAGAAACCTAAAAATCCTAATAAAGTAGTCAATATCCAGTTCAGGCTACGATTCCAGCGATAATGTAATGTTTTCATGGTTTGTTTTTTTATGATTAAACTGTTTAAATGCCTTGATTTTCTTGAGGTCGGCCTTTCCGGACAGGTTGACGGTGAGAAATCGAAGGTCTTTCATATAATGAGTTGTATTTAAAAGTTCAAACGGAATCCGATTTGCCCCGTGAGGTTGAAAAACTGTTCCGAGCGAATCGTTTGTATTTCACTGGCCGGGGTCAGATTCCATAAAAATCCTCCTTCTGCATAGACCGATACATGGCGAATAATGGGGTAGGCAATACCTATTCGTGTGTTCGCTGACCAAAGCGTACCCGGTATTCGTCGACGCTGACTTTTATAGGCCGAATAGATTTTGCCTGAAAGATTAACTTCACAGACAATACCGGCAGACCAATAACAGTAGAAACGTTCCCAATGGGTCAGGCGATAACTGAAAGATGCCGGGATTCCCAGCATGTGCAATCTTTGACGCAATACATCGTAATCCGAACTTTCATATCGCCACTGGTTGCGTAAATAGCTATAGGTAAGTCCGGTATTGAAACTCCAACGGTCCGACAACGTGCGGGATATACTTATTCCGAAAGAGATGGGAGAGCTATGCTTCACTTTATCCGGTTTCAGATCGGATAACAGGGTGCGTGTCGAAATAGGGGATGTTCCGGCCTTCGTCAGAGGAGGTTTGGGGGTATTCCCCTGAAGATGATCGTTACAGGCATAATCGGGATAGCCGGCGGAGGTGCTGGAAATACCGGCTATATTAAAATTACCTCCTCCCATGCCCAAATGCCATTTCCGTGAGGCCTTTCGGACTTTTACCGGTTCGGTTTTCGTGTTGCGGACGATCAGTACCGGTGAAAAATCTGTTTCCAGAGCTTTACTTGCAATGACTATAGGTAATATTTTAGTTTCTTGACTTTTATATTTATCCGTTGAAATCGTTTTTCCAGTTGTGTAGATAGGTTTTCGAGTGAGAACAGGGAGGAGTGAATCGGCTATTTGATCCGTCGTAACTGTTCCGGTAAGCTGTGGTATTTGTATATGATCCACAATAAAAGGTTGTATTCTGTTTCGGACTATTTCTGTCGTAGTTTCCGGGATAAGACGATCGTATAAGAGTCCGCCTCCCACGAGTAAAAGGAGGGTTACGATAGCTGCCGTCCGGCGTATGGATCTGGTGGAAAACCGGGTAGGTCGTAGAGGAAGAAAACCAGCGAGGGTTTTCCATTGTTCTGAATCCGGTTCACATTCCCAATTATGCAACCGTTCCCGGAACAATTCTTCAAATCGGTCTCTTCTATCCATAGTCAATATAAATTTTTTATCATTTGTTGTAAAGTATAACGTGCCCTGGCATATTGTGATCGGGAAGTACCTTCTGTGATTCGGAGCATAGCTCCGATTTCCTTGTGTGAGAATCCTTCGATCGCAAACAGGTTGAAAATCGTTTGATATCCCGGAGGTAAACGATGAATTAAATCCAGCATTTCCTGGGCCGATATTTCTTCTAAAGCATTGGGAAAAGAAGTTTCCTGTTCTGTCTCCTCAGTGGGGAAGGTCAGAGGGAAAACTTTGGATCTACGGATTTTTTCCAGGGCACAATTAATAAAAATTTTCCGCATCCACCCCTCGAAACTCCCATTTCCGCTATATTCGTTCAGATTCGTAAATACCTTTATAAAACCTTCCTGTAACAGATCGTGTGCCATATCCCGGTTGCGGGAATAGCGCATACATACGCCCATCATTTTAGCGGCGTATCGTCGGTACAGTTCTCCCTGAGCTTTCCGCTTTCCTTTAAGGCATTCCTGAATCAGTAACACTTCATCCATTCACGTGATTTCTTTTTTCGTCAATAAGATGCATGGGAGAAACAAAACGTTGCATAAGAACAAAAAAAAATCTTGTTGTAAAATACATCGTTCTCCGGTTTTCCTCGTATTAATTTCGAGAGTGGAAAGAAATATAGATAATTTTATCCTATATTTGTGCTAGGTTGTTTGTTAATTTTGGGTCTTATTTGATATTTTTGTCGCTACTTTTTATAGTTATCGCTATGATGTTAAATATCAAGGAAAATATAGAAGAGATTGTGAAAACGTTACCGGAAGGGGTCAGGCTGATTGCCGTATCGAAGACGAAACCGGTGGAGTATATTGAAGAAGCTTATGCAGGGGGACAGCGTGCTTTCGGTGAAAACCGGCCACAGGAAATGGCTGCTAAATACCGGCAACTGCCCAAGGATATCGAATGGCATATGATCGGACAGCTACAAGAGAAGAATGTAAAATACATTGCTTCTTTTGTGAAATTGATTCATTCCGTGGATAGCCTGAAATTATTGCAAAAAATCGATCGTGAAGCGTTGAAAAACGAACGTATGATCGATTGTCTGCTGGAATTTCATATTGCTGAAGAAGAGACTAAATCCGGTCTGGATTGGGAGGAGGCGTGCAGGCTGCTTGAAAGTGATGAGTTTAAAGTGTTGGAGCATATCCGGATTGTCGGGGTCATGGGGATCGCAACCTATACCGAAGACCGTGAACAGATCCGAAAGGAATTCCGGGAACTTCACCGGATATTCGGGTTGTTGAAAGCGACGTATTTCCAGGAGGAAGAAAGTTTTAAGGAATTGTCCATGGGGATGTCCGGGGATTATCCGATCGCTGTTGAAGAAGGAAGTACGATGGTGAGGGTAGGAAGTGCGGTTTTTGGAGCCAGAGATTATAACAATAAATAATAAACGATAGAGATTATGGTAAATTTGAAGACAAAATTTATCGGATTGGAATTGAAGAGTCCGATTATTGCCGGGAGCTGTGGTTTGACTTCCGAGGTCAGTAAGATTGAAGAAATTGCTTTAAGCGGGGCCGGAGCTATAGTGTTGAAATCTATATTTGAAGAACAAATAAATATGGATGCATCTAAAGCATTGACCGATAATAGTTATCCTGAAAGTGCCGATTATATCCAGAACTATATTCGGGCTAATACTGTCCAGCAACATATCGATTTGGTGAAAGCAGTAAAAAATAAAGTGAATATCCCTGTTATCGCCAGTATCAATTGCTTACGGGACGGGGAATGGATTAGTTTTGCCAGTGAACTGGAAAAAGCCGGTGCCGATGCGCTCGAGTTGAATGCCTTTATCCTGCCGATGGATGAGTTTGCTGAGAGTGTGGAGGTTGAAAACATGTATTTCGATATCGTTAAACATGTGAAAAAGGTGGTTAAAATTCCGGTAATTGTCAAGATCAGCCATTATTTTACGAATTTGCCGGCTTTTGTGAGTAAGCTGAAAGCTTATGGTGCGGATGCCGTTACTATTTTCAATCGCTTTTACGAACCGGATATCGATATCGAACGGATAGCTGTCGGAGCGGCTTCTGTGTTCAGTATGCCGGCCGATTTGAGGACAACTTTGCGCTGGACCGGAATTCTGTCGGGGAAAGATAAACTTTTGCAACTTTCTTCTTCAACAGGTGTTCATAATGGAGAAGCTGTTGTGAAGCTTTTACTGGCGGGGGCGACTACTGTGCAGGTATGTTCGGCTATGTATGAACAGGGAATCGGTACGATCCGTACGATGAATCATTTTTTGAATAGCTGGATGGATAAAAAAGGCTTTGAGTCGATAGATGAATTCCGGGGAAGATTATCCTATGCCGATGCAGGTAATGCTGCCCGCTATGAGAGAGCACAGTTTATGAAATATTTTAGTGATCATAAATAAATTTCGATGTTACAAAATATGAAGTGTGTACTAGGGTTGTTTATGCTCTGTCTGTTAGCTTGTACGGAGAATAAATATGCAGGTATTCCGGAGAAATATCATGCCTTGTTGGATCAGGCATTGGTAAAAGCCGGGGATAATGCAACCGAATTGACAGCGGCATTGAAAAATGCTCCTGATAACCAAAAGGAAGGGATGGCTTTCCTGATTGCTTATATGCCGGAAAGAGATTTAAAGGAATTGACAGCGGATTTTTTATTGGAGAATACAGCCTATGCTTATCAGGCTCGTGAAAAATACGTTTGGGCCAGAGAGATTCCCGATACTGTTTTTCTGAATGATGTACTGCCTTATGTCAGCCTGAATGAAACCCGTGAAGGGTGGAGAAAGGAATTTTACGAACGTTTCGGGAAGTATGTACAGCATTGTAAGACGATTTTTGAAGCCATCGATTCGGTCAACCGGAATGTCCGGGATGAAGTATTGGTCGATTATAATACCAAACGTGAAAAACCGGATCAGAGTCCGTTCGAATCCATGCGGCAGCATATGGCTTCCTGTACCGGATTATCGATCTTGCTGACGGATGCTTTCCGGGCTGTCGGAATTCCTTCACGGGTGGCCGGTACTCCCAATTGGCACGACGAACGGGGCAATCATAACTGGACCGAGGTTTGGGCAGACGGAAACTGGTATTTTACGGAATTTTATTTTCCCGGTCAACTGAACAATGCCTGGTTTTTTGCCGATGCCGGGAAAGCGGTAAAAAACGATCAGCAGAAAGCTATTTATGCTTCTTCGTTTAAACCGACCGGAACCTATTTCCCTTTGGTATGGGATGAGAATATTCGTTATGTACCTGCTGCGAATGTAACTGATTTCTATACCGATCTATATAAATCGCATCTGGAAACGATCTCTGCGGATGGTAACCATGTTCCGTTGAGAATTATGATGTTTACAGATAATGCCTGTGTACAGAACTCGGAGGACCGGGTGGCTGCCAATCTGGATATTTTTTGCGGTAAATTGCAAATGGGAGGCGGGCGTACTGCCGGACCGACTCAGGATATGAATGATGTGCTCACCTTTATGTTAGAGAAAAATCAAACCTATACGGTGAAATATGCAAATGAAGCCGGAAAGATGAAGGAAGTGGAGGTAAAACTGGGCGAACAACCTGTCGAACTGAAGTTATATATGAAATAATACTTGAGAAAAGGGGAGAAAAGGGGCTTGGAAACAAGTCCCTTTTTTAGTTTATAAAGTTCATGGTTTGGAAACTGCCTTTCAACAGATCGATCAGCAGTAATTTGCCGGAAAGAGTATCCTGGCTTCCCAGGATAAGCTTGATGGCTTCATTAGCCTGGATCGAACCGACGACTCCCGGTAATGCGCCGATGACGCCTTGTGGTTGCTGAAACTCAGCGATAGCATCATGGTATTCGTAAAGGTCACGGTAAGTAGGACCTCCCTGGTAATTAAAAACGGAAACCTGACCTTTAAACTCACAAATACTTCCATAAACGAACGGTTTACCGTATCGGACGCAGGCTTCGTCGATCAGGTAACGGGAAGGCAGATTATCGGTTGCGTCTATTACCAGATCGTATTCAGCGATGATAAAAGTGTTTTCCGAAGTCAGCCGCTGAGCGTAGGGTACAATAGTTGTATAGGGATTTAAAGCCTGAAGCTTCCGGGCAGCGACTTCGACCTTCAGGGCTCCTAAACATTGGGTATCGTAGAGAATCTGACGTTGAAGATTACTCTCCGAGACTATATCATTGTCGAGTATACCGATCCGGCCGATTCCGGCAGCAGTCAAATAGAGTAAGACGGGGGAACCTAATCCGCCGGCTCCTACAACCAATACTTTCGCCCGTTTCAATTTTTCTTGTCCAGGCTCTCCGATTTCTTCCAAAATCAAATGCCTGGCATAGCGTTCTTTTTCTCCCATAGTCGATTATTTATCTGGTATTGGGGATGTAATTCCGGTTGAATTACATCCATCCGTCCCAGTCTTTCCATACCGGTTCGTATCCTTTTTGACGTATACTGTCGGCAACTTCCTCAGGAGTGCGTTCGTCACTGATGTGGAATTGTTCCAGAGCCTGAGGATAAGTGAAATACCCTCCGGGTTCGGTTTTCGATCCGGCACTCAGGGAAGTAATACCCAAAGGGAGCATATTATTGCGGAACTCGGCCCCTTCCCGGGTAGAAATCGAGATATCGACATCATGGTCGAATATACGGAAAGCGAAGATCAATTGGGCCAAGGCACGGTCCTCCAGGATAACATTAGGCTGGAAATGGCCTTCCGAAGGACGCATCCGTGGAAAATTGACGCTGTATTTGGTTTGCCAGTAATGTTTTTGCAGGTAACGCAGGTGGCGGGCCATCATAGTTACATCCGTACGCCATTCCTCCAGACCGATTAAAACTCCCAAACCGATTTTGTGTACATGGGCTTGCCCCATACGGTCGAAACCGTTGACCCGCCAGTCGAATTTGGATTTCATGCCTTTCGGATGATAAACGTTATAGCGTGCCCGGTTATAGGTCTCCTGAAAACAAACCACTCCATTTAATCCTGAATGCGTAAGACGTTTATAATCTTCTGCTTTCAGAGGCATTACTTCAATAGAAAGGTTAGCAAAAAGAGGATGGGCCAACTGCAATGCGCGTTCCAGATAGTCGACACCGGCCTCCTTCGGATTCTCCCCTGTAACGATCAATAAATTTTCAAAATTTCCCAGTTTTTTGATAGCATGCAATTCATTGAGAATCTCTTCCTCATTGAGGATGACCCGTTTGAGGGGATTGTTGTGATTGAATCCGCAATAGACACAGAAATTTGTACACGAATTAGTGATATACAAGGGGATATACATCGATATGGTTTTCCCGAATCTTTGTAAGGTATATTTTTGGCTTAATGCGGCCATCGGTTCCAGGTATTTCTCTGCAGCCGGAGAAATCAGGGCCATAAAATCGTCGATGGCCAACTGGCTTTTACTTAAAGCCAGTTCTACATCGGCGGCTGTTTTAGAGTAGATTTCCCGGGTCGTTTCTTCCCAGGAATATTTTTCAAGTTCTTCCGAAAACATATTATTAAAATTAAATCGGATTGTCTGTTTATTTCAAGAAAGCGGTCAGAGGACTGCTTGCTTCGGCAGCGATACTTTTTCCGGCTAGTCCGGCCTCATAAGCCATCCGTCCGGCTTCGACGGCTACCTTAAAAGCTTTGGCCATTTCCACCGGATTGCCTGCGACGGCTATCGCTGTGTTTACAAGTACTGCATCTGCTCCTAATTCCATCGCTTCTGCAGCATGGCTGGGAGCACCGATACCGGCATCTACGACTACCGGAATATTGCTTTGTTCGATGATGATACGTAAAAATTCACGGGTTTGTAACCCCTGATTCGTACCGATAGGTGCTCCTAAAGGCATCACCGTTGCGGCTCCGGCATCTTCCAGACGTTTACACAATACCGGGTCGGCCTGACAGTAAGGAAGTACAATAAACCCCAGCTTAGCCAGTTCTTCGGTGGCTTTCAGGGTTTCTACCGGATCGGGCAGCAGATAGCGGGGATCGGGATGAATTTCCAGTTTCAGCCAGTTGGTACCGAAAGCTTCCCGGGATAATTGAGCGGCAAAAATGGCTTCCTTGGCATCCCGTACGCCGGAGGTGTTGGGTAATAATTGTACACCTGGACGGAGAATGTGCTTTAACATATCGTCGTTCTTATCTTCCATCCGGATCCGTTTCATGGCTACGGTAACCAATTGACTTTCAGAAGCGATTATCGCTTCTTCCATCACTTGATTGGAAGAGAATTTTCCGGTTCCGGTGAATAAGCGGGAAGTAAAGGTTTTATCTGCAATTTTGAGTGTTTCCATGGTTTATGAATTTAATAAATTTAATATTTTTATTGTTTGCCTTTTTAGGTCCTGTCTCTTATA
>OWIQ01000523.1_pt1 | contig 21144 bp, 22 predicted proteins | sample 1732701 | NCBI WGS metagenome assembly OWIQ01 (sample SAMN05065744, study PRJEB22554) | human gut metagenome | biome: ENVO:2100002; feature: ENVO:00000062; material: ENVO:00002003 | host: Homo sapiens | place: USA
AGCCATCCCTCCGGTCGTATATCAGAACCTGCTCCACCCTGAAAAACGGAAAAATTCTGCGCAGATGCAGTAATCGCTGCTATCAGCAATAAAAAGGTTATCAATGTCTTTTTCATGTTCATGTATTGATGCTTATCTATTTTTTTACTTTGTTATCATAAATCTGACCACTGGCGCACATAAATGTTGAACGCCGTGTTGGTGCTCATACCGAATTCTTCGCAAAGACTTGTCGAATTGCATTTTCAAATCGGAGTCCAATCTAATTGTAAGAGCTGATTGTGCAATAATTCTTAATGTATTCCACAAATATAGCAAAATGATTGCAATGTGCAACTGATATGTATTGATTCTATTGCTAAAAATATAAATAGCAGATTCGTATTGTCCAGAACGACAGGTGTTTTGTAAAGAAATTTGCCGGTTCTCAAGAAAAACCATAATTTTGTGGAGTTGATTGAATCAAAAGACATAAAGTTTACCATCCTTCGGGCATTGGAACATTCTATACATTTGGAGACATTTTCCGACTAAAGTTTGATAAACCATCGGGGATACATTAATGCAGGTATCCCATTGATGCGATATACGAAAACCGTCGGAGAGTCATTACCAAACTTTTCGACGGTTTTATTTTTTGTGCCTGTTGGTGACGTTAGCCCGGTGCGCTCTTCTCCGTCAATTCCGTCCACAGGTAGAATTGTAATATGTTATTAACCGCGCAGGTGAAGGCAATCATCGAGAAACAAATTGAACAATCGAAGAAAGGAGAACAATAAGATGAAAATACAATACATGAGTGATCTGCACATGGAGTTCCAGGAGAACAGCAGATACTTGAAAAACAATGAATTGCCTGTAACGGGCGATGTCTTGGTGTTGGCCGGGGATATTTTCTATCTCAAGGATAAGGTCGCTCCGTTGACGAAGTTCTGGAAATGGGCCTCAGAGAACTACCGGCAGGTTCTGATTGTCCCGGGCAACCACGAATATTATAACTATTTAGACGTGATGGAACGAGGCCTGCAATGGCGATGGATGTTCCGGGAGAATGTCGGTTACTATCAGAACCAAGTTGTTCGTGTCAATGACATTGACTTCGTCCTGAGTACACTTTGGTCTCGTATCAATCCGGACGACGAGTATTTCGTGTGGAAAGGCATGAACGACTTCCGCCAGATAAAGTTCGACGGAAAGTCGCTTCAGGTGGATGAATTCAACCGGATGCACGAGACGTGTATTGGTTTTATCCGGAAAAGCATTGAGGAGAGCACTGCGGCCCATGTTGTCGTGGTTACACATCATTTGCCGACACTTCAGGTAGTGGCTCCGTATCATAGAGGTTCCGTGCTGAACAGCGCCTTTGCCAGTGAATACGGAGACCTGATTGCCGACGGCCGGATCGATGCCTGGATTTACGGGCATTCGCACACCAACATTGACATTGAGATTAGCGGTACTCGTATAATCAGCAATCAAATGGGGTATGTTTTTGAGGATGAACACCTGATGAACGGATTTGAACCGGCCAAGTTTATTGAAATTTAATTGGTATATAGAAAGAGGGCTGCGTGGATGAACTGCTCCATATTGAAAGTGTTTTCGTGTTGTCTTTGCGTTCCGGTCATTGTCAATGCTGTACTTGGCGTAAATATCTGTAATCTGTTGCTCATTAACTTCTCTTCGCTTTGCTCAGTTTATGACTGTTTCCATTTTGGAAATTGGCATAATGTTAGTCAGTCTAATCTGATCTATACTTACTATTATTGTGAAAAAATCACAAAAGTTAAAATTATATTTGAGAATATCGAAGATTTTCCATACATTTGTCATAAACGAAAAAAGAAACATTATGATACAAGAATTTGGAGTGAAGAACTTCTACTCCATCAAAAACGAGCAGAAAATTAGTTTCGTCCCTACACCGGACGGCACTCAGTCTGAAAATTATCTTCACGAAGTGTCGCCTGGTGTGAATTTATTGAAGATAGGCATTATATATGGCTCCAACGCCAGTGGTAAGAGCAATGTCCTTATGGCACTTGATTTCTTTCACGACTTGATGCTCCGTGTCCCTCAGGATAAAATGAGCAAAATAGAAGGCTACGCTCCGTTCCTGCTGGATGATACAAGCTGGAATGAGGCTTGCCAGATGCATCTCGTATTCTGGCTTGATAGCGAACGCTATATTCATGAAATCGAGTTTGACGATAAACGAATATACAAGGAACGTCTGATTTTTTACGGCAGCCAGCGTCCGACGACACTGTATGATAGGACATACAACAAAGATGCCGACCATAGTAGTATTGTATTCGGAGGCAAATCCGGCATAACAAAAAAAAGCCAGGATGTTATTGAAGGCAACACTATCAACAACTGCACGGTGATGGCAGCATTCGGCAAAAGCAATGTAGAAGAATCAAGACTGAATAAAGTATACGAATTCTATGCAAGAGGAATAGCAGACCTACTTTCACCTAATCAGATACTGTCGTCTTATGTAAGAGGCGAAATTCGTCTAGACAAGGATGGAAAACTGAAAGCTTTTCTCCTAAAGGTACTTCGGGCATCAGATTTCAATATTGTGGACTTTGACCTGAAAGAAGAGGAGGTTCCAATAACTCCGAATATGGAACTTGTAATCAAGAATACTCCAATGCCGGAAACCGCCCGGGAAGAAATGCTGAAAAAGGGTACCCTCACCAATGAAGAACTGTCGTTCCTTCATACAACCGATGGCGAAAAACGATATGATTTGCCGGAAGTAATGGAGAGCCGGGGAACAATGCGTTTCTTAGGTATGGGCGTAATTCTACATAAGCTTCTCTCAAGAGAAAGGTTCATCACAATTGATGAGGTAGAGACCAGTATTCACTATGAGTTGCTGTCGTATTTTTTGAAAGTGTTCCTCGTAAACAGCGACAACGGCTCCCAGATGTTGCTGACGACTCACGATGTAAATCTTCTTGACGAAGATTTTATCCGCCGTGATGTCGTATGGTTCACTGACAAGAATAAGAAAGGCGAGACTGAAGTTAAACGCCTTACGCAGTACGGCCTTCATAAGACACTTTCTCCGTACAATGCGTACAAGCAGGGAAAACTTGGCAAGCTACCTTTTATTGGCAGTATATTTCTGTAGCCTATGGGAAAGAAGAGTATAGCTGTAATAGGAGAGGGAATCACAGAATGGTTCTACTTTGACTCCCTAAGGATAGCCCATCGCTACCCGTTTAAGGTTGCACCAGACTTTCCACAACATTCGGATATCCCGCATATGTCCAAGCTGGTCAATGACTATGTCCGTCGGCAATATGACTATGTCGTGTGTTTGGTAGATATGGACAGGCTCTTGGCACACCCGGCTGAAATGGAAACCTACAAACATCTGAAATCAAAGAGTGATTCTTGCGTGCTGTGGGTGGAAACGAATCCTTGCACCGAATTCTGGTTCCTGCTACATTTCTTGCCTAGTCTTGCGATTCGACATTACGCCAACCAAGATCAGGCTATTGCCGAGTTACGTAAATATATGCCAGGCTATGAAAAGACTCAACGATATCTGGCAAAAGCCAACATCTACTGCTATCTTCGTGACAATGGAGACTTGTCCCGTGCTATGTCAAATGCTGAACAACTGTGCAGACTATGCAACGACAACAAGGATGACCTTATGGCATATAGTGAAGTTCACAAGGTGTTGAAATTGTTGGATGAGATTGCAAAATAAAACAAGTGTTAATATAGTTTAACCAAAAATGTGTGTAATTATGGCTGATTATACAAACCGTATTAATCGAATTGAGAGTAGATACAATCCGGACTCGTTAAACGAAGTTCGAACAAATACTATTTTATCTCTATCTGGTATAGACAAGAATATTGCAAGATATGTAAAACTCGCAATGAACGAGGTTGATCCTATCTATACAAATAAAACAATTGAAGCTGGTGAAAATGCAAAATTACATTTACAGAATGAACTTAGTCAAAGTGTAGATTTCCGGTATCAGGGTTCTGTAATGACAAAAACGCATATCCGGGGAGTAAGTGACATCGATTTACTTACAATCATAGGGCGATTTCAAGACACCGATTATAACAAAGCGATAGCATATGTTGAAAACCATCCCTATTCATATGATACTGCCACAATGCAGATAAAGAATTGGGTTAACAATTTTACTAGATATATTGGCGATGCCAACAATGATCTAATGCGGCTTCGTTTAGAAAACGAAAACATTTTGAAATCTCATTATGTGATTTGCGAGACATCTAAGCCCAAATCTATTCGTATCACGAATCAGAACTTACATCGTGATGTTGATGTGGTTGTCGCTTCGTGGCATGATTCTTTTGAATATATTCGTGGTGATGGTGATGTCCATAGAGGTATTAACATTTATGATAAGCAAAAGAATGAACGTCTTGGTCCAGATTTTCCATTTCTCAGTATTGACAGGATTAACAGAAGAAGCACAGAAACAGAAGGACGCCTGAAAAAGATGATTCGATTCTTGAAGAATATAAAAGCTGATGCTTCGGTAAATATAGAACTTACTAGTTTTGACATAAATGCTATTTGCTATGATATTCACATTGACGAATACCGCAACTCCTATTATCTGGATTTGGTTCGAGTGTTATGGCTCAAACTTTACCAGTTATGCCAAAATGAGTCAGAGGCGAATAATTTAAGATCGGTAGATGGTACTGAGTGTATATTTAGAAACAAACCATCAAAACTTGAGAGTCTGAAGTTATTGCATAATGAAGTTTTGCAAATTTATAAAGATATACAATGAAACCAAGGATATTTATAGGCTCTTCAACAGAAGGGTTGTCTGTCGCTCAAAGAATCAAAGCATTCTTTGAACCAGACTACGATTGCTATATTTGGAATGACAACATCTTTCAGTTTAATGAAGGCTTTTTAGAGACGTTGCTTAAATCAGCCAGTCTATTTGATTTCGGGTTTATGGTTTTTGCAGCCGATGATGTTACTAAGATCCGCGATCAGGAATACGAAACCACGCGAGATAATGTGCTTTTTGAATACGGGCTTTTCTTGGGAAGAGTTGGTGTTGATAGAGCATATATAATTAAAGAAGACAATGTGAAAATACCGTCTGATATAGTGGGAATTACATTGTTGTCTTATAAAACGCACGATATAAATGGTACAAAACAGCCTGATGATAGTTTTGACACTCAATTATCAAAACTTAAAAAGAAAATTGACGAGAAGGTCGCATTAGGGCATTTGGGACTCTTACCTTCAACAGTTATAGCTATTTCTTATTTTGAGAATTTTGTCAAATTATTGGCGGATGAAATAATGAGGCAAGGAAATAACATTAAAATCGGAGACAAGACTTATAAAGCAGCAAGAATCAGAATTGTTATTCCTAGAACTCTTGACGCCGATATGAAGAGACAGGCTACAATTTATTTTCGAAAAATACATTTTGAATCTTGCCCGATCGCAACCAGTCACCGTAGTTATCCTATTTATGTAGAGTCTTCATCTGATGGTGATGTTAAGGACGAGGCTCTTATCGCAGATATGCCAACTATTCTGAGCGGCATAGATAAAGCAATTGATATGTATTTTAGAGTTGGCCATATCGGAAAAACGCAAGAGCAACAGCTTACAGAAGAAAGAGAGTTGGGTAATTTTACCCGTGTCCTAAAGTTATTGATTTCACAGGATGCTTATTGTCGGGAGATTGTGGAACTAGTTGATGATAACAATCAATTACTATAAGGTATGAAATGAATTAGTTGTAATCTATTGGTGAATGTCAGTGTGCACGCTCACATCCAAAAAAAATAAACTATTTTGAATAATATGAATCAAATATATTTGTATAAATCTGTTGCCAAAACAATCTCATACGATGATACTCACTGGTATCTCAATGGGGTGCCGAAACGACTAGAAGGTGATGACAGTTCTGGGAGGATTAAGCAATTTGCTATTGATGAAGCATATAAGGCGCTGCAGAAGATGTTTCTTTGTATTCAGTACATTTTAAGAATATTGCTGTTTTAACTGCGGCTGGAACTTCAATGGAAAATGGCTCTAATTGTGGTAAGACCAGAAATGAATTATGGGAAACCAATAAAAGTGAGATTGACTTCATTAAAGATAAGTTATGTGTTGAAGATGGATTTCTAAAAGAGAAGTGTAAGAAAATCATTGAAGAAAAGAATATTGAGGAGTTTCTTTCCACCAATCTGACAGCTAACGTTTGGACAAATATAGTCAATTTATCGGATAGTATTGCTTGGTATTATATGGTTTTCGTCAATATTCCGTCAAATGGAAAAATGATGTCACTTGTTCTGCGGCTCTATTCCCAACTTCTTGAATATCCTTCCCAACTCTGAGAAGGTATAACCTCTTTCCTCCGCAGTTTCCATCGACATCTCGGCATTCTTGATGGCCTCGTATATTGATCCTCCCTGCTTAGTAAAGTGCTGATGAAGAGGATGTTTCCTGAAGAAGTCCGTGGTCTTTATATAGCCACATTCCTTGCTGAGGTCTGCCTCGACTTCATTTGAGTGATTGTACAACTTCGTTGTATACTTGAAGTAATAAAGGAAGAAAAGTTCTGTACATCGTTCAGTCTCAAAGAATTCAATGTGTCAATCAATACCTTTCTTGGGCTTTGAGATATGCTTGCCGTGGAATCTCTTTTTCAGGTTGACATAGTCAGACTTATCCTTGCCTTCCTTTTTGTTGTCAAGGTCAATCATGCAGTATATATGATTGTAACCCTGTTCAATGGCATTTTAGTTGTTCAAATATTGCTATTGGGTATCATCTGTTTATTTTCACTCCTTGAGTGTTATTTTGAGTCTTCTGAGCAGAAATTATTTCAGTAAACAATTAAAAAGGTTGTAGTCATACAACCATATTAAAAACATTTTGTATATTTGCACTGTGTGATACTAAATAAGGTGCTGTATGAAATATCTTAATATTAAGAAGGCTTTGACTGCATGGCAAGAGTTGCAACCACTATCTGAGAAGGATAAGGATAGACTTAGCCGTCGTTTTACTGTTGACTTCAACTATAATAGTAACCATATAGAAGGTAATACTCTGACTTATGGCCAAACGGAAATCTTGTTGTTATTCGGCAAGGTGATTGGAGAGGCAAGCGTGCGCGATGTGCAAGAAATGACAGCAAGCAATGTGGGGTTGCGAATGATGACAGAAGAGGCGAAGGTAAAAGAGACTCCTTTGACGCAAAACTTTATTAGAACACTACACCAGACATTACTTCGTGAGGATTATACGGTATATCGTAATTTGCCTGGTGGAGTTCAGACGAGCTATGTGATACATGCTGGACAGTATAAAACTCGTCCTAATAGTGTGATTACACGATATGGTGACAGATTTGAATATGCTTCTCCTGAAGAAACTCCCAGTCTGATGGCAGACTTAGTGGATTGGTATAACAAGGCAGAGCAAGAAGGTAAACTTACCCCTATAGAGTTGGCAGCATTATTCCATTATCGTTATATCCGCATTCACCCTTTCGAGGATGGAAATGGTCGTATAGCTCGATTGATGGTGAACTTTATCCTTACTCGCCACGATTATCCGATGATTGTAGTCCGTAGCCGCAAGAAAAGTGAATATTTGGAGGCCTTACATCAGGCAGATCTTGAGGTTGGCCCCGTACCAAGTGATGGCGCTCATGCAGACATTAAAGATATTCGTCCGTTCCTGAAATACTTCAATGATTTGGTAGCGACAGAGGTGTATAACGATGTGTTGTTTGTAAGCGAGAAAAACGAGAATGTGTGGTGGTACGACGGTGAACGAATCGCTTTCCGTACTCCGAACTACACGAAGATATTAAATGCTATGCGAACTGAACCCACACTGAAATTGGCTGATATGCGTGAGATTACGGGTATCAGCATTGCAGCCATCCAAAAACTACTCGATCAATTGATTCAGAAGAAATATGTTGAGCGTGGTGAGAAGGAAGGTAGCTGGAGGGTGTTTGTGACGCAGTAGAGTATAGATATATCTATATTAAAGATTTGTATATAAGAAAAATAGCAAATATAGTATCTATTATATTGATGACACAAGAATGAAGACTTTATCAGAGCTATACGATTTTCTTGAGGATAAGCGGGATGATAAACACATTGATGGTTTATTGTCGTATGATGCAGCTTTGCCAGAAGAATGGCAAAAAGCTCGACTTGAGATGTTAACTTGGTGGAAAATAGAGAGAATAGTCAAGGATGAAAATTGCCATATTGATAGGAGCTTTGCTGTAGCTTATTTTGAAGAACGAGCTAATGCGACAAACAACAAACTCCTAAAATACAGATATAACTACTTCGCTTATCTGTTGTCTAATAATGACAATCGCTTCGCAAAACATTCTATTGATGCTTTGATTGAGACAATAGAACCTTTGTTGCCAAAGGACAAAGAAGGTTATCCTAAATATGCGGAAGATGCTATTGAGATTTTGATGTCCCTATCCAAAAGGATTAAGTATAGAAAAAATGATGCGACACGATTAATATGGAATGTCTTGTTATCAGACTACGGATACCGAACAAAATTAGTTTGTGTAAGAGTTGCCAAGGAGCGAGCATTCTTCCCGACAACTGATGCAGAAAAGATAGTATGTTTATGCAAGGAGTTATTCCCTATAACGAAGGATGGCTGGAGAGAGAATTGTTGTATGTTGGGGTTGTATTATGCATCAAAACTTCAAGATAAAGCAAAACCGTACTTGAGTTTCTTCTATGAGTCGTTAGGGGATCTGGAGATGGCTCTATTGGTAGATCCTGCAACAGAGCCTAATAATATTGCCATACCTCTTATGAATGAAAATCATCTTGAAAAAGCGATGGAATTCTATCAGAAAGCAGGATTGAGTGAGAAGAGAAACAACGCAGAGCAGAAGTTTCGAGAGAATAAGAAAAATGTGGTAATACCAAGTTTCAAAGTTAAACGCAAAACGAATAAAATGGTGGAAAAATATTTTGGAGACTTGGCAACAGAGTTACTTGAAGGAAAATTAAGTTGGTTGTTGGCAAATCTTTCTATGCCAGTTCGTTTCTTGTTCCCGTCTTATGAACAAATATGTATATTAATGCCCAAAAGCAAATCAACAGCAGAAGACCTTGGATTTGTAAATAAAGTTATGGATATTAATGGAAATAGCCGAAATGCTGGTGAAGACTTTGACTTGTATCAGAAATATGATATATGGCTGATGAATATAGTAAGAAATTATATTATTCCTATAATTCTTGATTCAGTCAAGACAAAACAATTGACATATAGCAAGTTGAAAAAATGGTTCTTAAGAAACACTTGTTTTGGTATCCCTATTGAATATGCAAGATTAAATCAAGTAGTAGTTGCTTCATGGTTTTCTCAAATTGACTATGGAATAGAGGCTCTCATTAAACAGTGTAAGCGTCTTTTGGAAGGGAAGTCTACGGATTGGAGATTGCCCATAGATGTACTTTCCATACGTTTTGAGGGCATATTGCGTGATATGGTAGGAGACTATGGCGGTCGTATCACAAAAGTACGAGATAATGGCACCTCACAAGCCCTACTTGATGACTTACTTCGAGAGCCTTGCTTGCAGGAGATGTTTAGAGTGGAAGATATAGAGTTATTTGAGTATGTGTTTACGGCTAAAGGTCATAACATACGCAATGATGTAGCACATGCCTTTTATATTCCTCAGGACTATGGGATGATCCACGCTACTCTAGTGTTTCTGTGTATTTTACGATTGACTACATTTAGACAAAAAGAGAATGCTAATCCAAGCTAATGATGCGAGTAAGAAAATAGCTCCAATTATTATTAACTCGTGATATTTTGTGTCGGATTATTGGAAATGTATTGCAGTTGAGCAATAGTAACTTGAATGCATATTGTTAAATAGACGTAAGCATCCGATTAAGGACGACTTGTATTTTTGATTCCAAGTTGGAGGCAACTTGTTCAAGTTGGCCAAAGTTGGGTCAAGTTGATCCTAGTTGGTTTGTTTTGCCCATTTGTCTGGCAGGAGTTCCCGGAGAGCTTCACGGTTGTTCTCGTTCCCAGGTATACGGAGCTGGACATCCTCCATCCATTCACATGGATTAACGTCCAGGGCCTTGCAACTGTCCACCAGGGAGTAGACGATAGCAGCACGCACCGCAGCATCGTGGTTCCCGCAGAACAGGTAGTTCTTCCTTCATTATGTTGGTAATGCAATTATGTTGGCATCGTAGGATCAGAGCAATATATGATAGAAACACTATTCCAAATCAAAAAAAAGCAGAGTGCCAACCAAATCCTCGCAACCCTCCAGGACAAAGGCCACAATGCCCAACTCCTCGTCCCTGAAACCGAAGACATCCCCCCTCAAAGAACGCGTCCGCCGCGCCAACGCCATCTGCACAGCCCAAGACCCCGCCAACGTCCTCCTCATCTCCCTCCACATCAACGCCGCCGGCGACGGCACCCGTTGGCACACCGCCACCGGCTGGTCCTGCTACACCACCAAAGGCCACACTCTCTCCGACACCCTCGCCACCTGCCTCTACCAATCCGCCCGCCACACCCTCAAAGGCAAAGCCATCCGCACCGACTACGCCCGCGAATGCGACCCCGACTGGGAAGAAAACTTCTACATCCTCCGCCACACCCACTGTCCCGCCGTCCTAATCGAAAACTTCTTCATGGATAACAAACAGGATCTCGCCTACCTCCTCTCACAAGAAGGCAGACGAGAAATAATCGAAACCATCATCGATGGCATCGAAAGGTGTGTGCTTACCTTGGTATCCGGCTAGTGCCGGTTAGGGTCTATCTGTAAGTTCATATCGGGCTCATGTGACTATTCCTGGCGAACCTCCATACTGTCAGAATAGTTCTTGTCCATTCCTCCCACATACAGAGTCCTTGCTATGCCAGTCGTATTCTTTTCAGCAGTCAATACTACTGTGTATTTCCCGTCTTTAAATGAAGACTCTGATATACTGGCAGTAAGCCAAAGATAAGAACATGTATATGTACCTGTCTCAGCATCATATTCAGGCATATTCGTTCCATTACCATCATAATCCAGAATGTCAAGAGTCTGTGGCTGAATAGTTGTTTCGACAGTCATAGTCTGACCTTCAGATGCCAATGTTACAGTCATAGGTGTGAAAATCTCATTCTTCTCACATCCCCATAAGCAGACCACCGCTGCCATGATTGCAAAAATCTTCTTCATATCAATAATCATTAAAGTTCATACATATGACGAAAACATATCCTCATAATACTATTCCTTAACCCCCAGCACTTCCAGACAGCAAAAACGATGTTCCTCCTCATCCAGCCCGCACTTGTTTTCCAGTAGTACCGGTAACACTAAGATTAGATTACAACATATTCTTCATCGCCTTCTCGATGCCTGCATTTTTCTTGGCGTTCACCTTTCCGAAGTTGAAGGTGACGTTGAATAGAAAATAGCGTCCGAGAACATTCTTATATCTGTCTTCCACATAATCCGCAGTTACTATTCTGTTCATGTTCTTGGTCTGGTTAAGGATATCCGCTACCTTAAGCCCAAGAGTTACAGACTTGATGGATTTGCTGACTCCCATATCCCATTGCACTTCAGGCTTGCCGAAACCTGCAGAGTAGCCGTGATAGAAGTTGTAGTTCAGATCGTTCAGGATTTCCCATCCCTTTCCAGGTGTGTACAGAATCTCGCTCATGACCGAGCTGTCCCAGGTATTCATATTGGCCGTAGGGTCAAGCGAATATTTTGCAATCTGATTCTGCGTAGCGAATCCGGCTGAAGCGAAGAGCTTCTCACCATTGTAGGTCAGCTTGAACTGGCCGCCCCAGTTGAATATATTGGTGCGGCTTTCCGCAAATCCGCTTTCTCCGCTATAGAATCTGTTTCCGGATGCATCGCCCCAGAATTCTTCCATAAACTTGCCGTAGTCAAAGCTCTCCAGATCAAAACCCTTCATTTGCTGTTTTGCCTGATAACTGAAATTGCCTGTGTAGGTTGTTACACCGCTGACCGTAAATGAAAGTTTCTTCTGCTTGCCAAAAGGCCTGTTATATACGAGACCTAAATAGCCGTAGCTTTCCGGCTTTGGAGAATTCACCGGCACAGCATATCGCACTCCGTATGCATCCATCCAGCTTGCATTGACAATACTCCTTGGAGTAAGCGTTCCCATCATATACAGATTCACGTACGAATAGCTTTCTATATCCGTATGAGTCAGTCCTACGTAGAAATTATGACCATATTCAGGTTCCAGATAGATATTTCCTGCTCTGATCTGATTCAGGTTGGACATGTTCAATGAATGAGTGATGGATGAAGGCGAAAGAATCTGTGTTGCACCATTATATCCCGCCTGTAAAGAAGTGTAGTCCTTTGTGTAGTTATAGTTCAGATATGGAGCCCAGTTTGTCAGCCATTTACCTTTTCCTGCAGTAGTTTCGATACCTATGGACTTTGCCTTCACCTCATTCTGAACACCCTCGATGGTAGCTCCGAATTGTGCAGTGTGCCTTTCGTTGCTGTACTGGAATGTAAGCATACCCATCTCGCTGTTATAGATGTTACGCATCTGTGATGAGTAGAATTCATTATGTGTACCATCCGGATTAGATGCATTGGATATGTTATTAGCAAGCATGTATGTGCTTATTAAAGACATCCGAGCAATCCATTTGTCACTTATAGGCTCACTGTAATTCAATCTTAATGTACCGACAAGATTCTTATTGTCTCCGTTGTACGTAATATCCTTCAGAATGGTGGACGCAGGAGTCTGAATCAGAGAACTCTCATGAGACAGTTTATTTATGTCAAAGAAATTATAATCAAATCCAAGGACCACATTTCTGTTCTTCTTTCCAAGATTCTTAAGTCCTCCATATATAAGTCCGTGAGTGTGAATCTTGTCTGATGTCAATGCTGTTGAAGATTGAGATGAATTCATCTGTGAGTCCCCGGAAGTACTTGCAGAGGCTCTGGTTGTCGCCAAAGACGCCGTAGTATAGCCAAAATTTGGCTTGAAAGAAAAATAGTACTTCTCATTGTCCAGATCCTTGATCTCTGCCATTGCCCACACTTCATCCTCATGTCCTTTGGCATTGTATGAACTTTTCGTCAGCAAATCCGAAGCATCCTGCATGAATGTGGTTCTGGAAGACTCCTGAGCTTCTACAGCGCTGTTGTTTCTGTAACTTACATTGACAGTGGTCTCCATTCCTTTGATACGTGAAGTATTGTAATTCACACCTGTCTGAGCCGTTGAAGTGAGACCATCAACTGCACCTAAGAGACCGGTGGCTGCTCTTTCTGAATTTCTTACACTTTCGCCTGGATTCAGAGCATTAAAGGCATTTCCGACCACGACAATCTGATCCTTCTCGGTATATCCCGTAACCATGGCATTGCCATTATAAAGAAGGCCTCTGTCGTCGATCAGTGCATTGTCAGTCTCCGGGGTCAATGTCGATCCACCGCCCAATCTCGCATTACCGAACCATCCTTTTGTATATTCCTCCTTCAGTTCCAAGTCCATCACCTTCTCCTTCTCGGACTTGGTGGCAAATGCCTCTCCAGCTGCCTCATCCTTTACTTTATCTGAAACGATGATCTTTTCAACAATCTTTGCCGGAAGACTCTTCAGGGCAGCAGTCGGATCATTGAAGAAGAATGTCCTTCCCCCGACTGTAATCTTATCGATCTTCTCACCATTCAGCATCACAGTGCCGTCTGCTCCGACCTCCATGCCAGGCATCTTCTTAAGCAGATCCTCCAGCATGGCGTTCTCTCCGACAGTGAAAGCAGCAGCGTTGAACTCTATGGTATCCTTCTTCACGATTATAGGATTGCCAACAGCAGATATGGATGCAGCATCAATATATTCCGGGTTTTCCTCCAGACGGATTATTCCCAGATCGTATGCCTCCCAATGAGCCTGAACGCCATACTCTTTTTTATGCGGAGTATATCCAATCATTTCGGCATTCACCTCATATCTGCCTACAGGGACCTCCTTCAGCAGCACGTTACCTTTCTCATCTGACAGTGCAAAATGAGTAATGGTGGTGTCGCCAATAGGCACAAGATATACAGAAGCCCAAGATATCGGCTCCGCAGTCTTGGCATCCTTGATGGCCAATCTGACATTCGTGTTTGTATTGCGCTCGAGAATATCTCTTGATACCTGTGCGGAAAGCGTCTGCACAAAGAAGAGCGTGCATATAAAGAAGATAATTCGTTTCATTGAGTCCAGTTGCTATTGATAGCGTTATGTGATCAGTCGACAATCTTACCTCTTACAGTCATGCCTATATTATATTTCCGTTTTTCAAGAGGTTGCTCTGCTGTACTGCGGCTGTAACTGCTCTTTACATATACAGGAAAGAACATACTGTCTTCCAACTGATTTACGTATCGTTCTTTCGCATCCCAACTCTCTGAAGCCGCCCATTTATTTTCTATAGTCTTAGAAATTTCTGTTAGAGCGAAACTGATGTAATATTCTCCAGGCTCTAATTCCAGGTTTTCCTGCGGTACAATGCTGAAGGTCGTCTTTTTCTTAGCCTTCGGGATATCCTGATATATCGGCATTGTGACGATATTGTTGAGATTGCCGTCATCAGTTATGCGATATATCCTGATACTTGCCTTGCATCCTTCCATCCTGTTTTCATCCACAGTAAAGCAAATGCTCTTGACAAGGAAAGGATCCTTGACCTCTACAATGCTGCCGATCTCCTTTCCAACGCTTTCGGGAATCATCATCATAGCACCGCCAGGCAATCTCATTCCTTTTCCATCAAGATTCTTGTCCTTGCGTTTCGAATCTGTCACAAATGCAGCATCCAGTTCCTCAAAACTGTCTTTGCCATCGAGCAGATATCCGCCAATAATCTGTGACTCCTGAGCAGATGCCAGGAATGAGAGTACACAAAGGGTGATTGCTAAAAATACTTTCATAACTGCTAGAAATTGAATGACAGTCCAAAATAAATTCCTTTATTTCCGAACATTGCTTTAGACATGCCGCTGTATGTGTAATCGGCTCTGTTATCGCCAGTTCCTGTAAACATAGGAGTGCCATATGTGCAGTTCTGAATGTCTATACCTACATTGAATGAGAATTTCCATACATCAACACCGATTGTAGGACGCAGCATATATCCAATACCGACTGCAGAACAATCAAACACACCACCTGCCTTGAGTTCAACGAACGGACTTGCCAACTTATTCATGTAGGTCAACATCAGTGATAAGGGTCTATTCATCTTGATCATCATCATCTCCCGGCTGATACTCCAGAAGATCTCCAGGCTGGCAGTTCAGGGCCTTGCAGAGGGCGGACAGGGTAGAGAAGCGCACGGCCTTCGCCTTGCCTGTCTTGAGGATAGACAGGTTCGCCTGAGTGATTCCGACCTTCTCCGCCAGCTCTCCGGAGGACATCTTCCTCTTTGCCATCATTACGTCTACGTTTACTATGATTGGCATGACTTTCTCATTTAGATGGTTAGACTATTCTCTTCGCTAACCTTTATGGCTATCTTATACATAAGGGCAAATACTACAAATGTCATAGAACAGACAACTGTGTTCAGATCTAATACAATTTGCCTTACTGCATCGTTAGCGATTCCTACAAGCGCCATGTTGTCATAACAGAACATGTAAACGAAAAGTGCTACAGAGCATGCTATAAGAATGCCAAAATTCTTTCTTGGGAACAATACGCCTGCTTTATAACCCTTTATCGTATTTATAGTGAAGGCATATAGCAAGGCTGAGAAAACGAGTCCACCTACCATTCTGCCAACTAGAACAGTTATCTGCATCCATTTGTCCATTTCCAACCACTCGATACCAAAGCTTTCAGGAGAAATCAATCCTCCAATTCCTTGACAAGTTGCATGTAACGCATTTACGGTGCTGATAAACAGTATTATCCCTAATACTGTGTAAAGCTTTTTTGTTGAGTTCTTTTTCATATATTAATATGGTTTTATTGTTTTTCGATATGCAAATATAATGACCTTTTATTGAAAACAATAAATTTGTCAAGAAATTCGATAAAAATTTATCTTTATTATATTTTAGAAATCTTCATACTATCTACAATATAGCCCTATAAGTTAAATCTGCATGATAATATGTTAAATATACTTGACATTTAGAAAAATCTGTTTAACTTTGCCGAAGGAATTCCTGATAAGTCAAACATTAAAACGGATTTTATGAAAAAGAATTACCTGCTTCCCCACAATTTCAAGATAATCGGTCTGATCATGCTTGTTCCTTTCCTTGCTGCCTGCATATGGCTTCTCCTCGGTCCATGCGAGGGAGACTGGTTCATAGTTGACGTACCGGCGCTCTTTACGCTCGATCTTACAAGCACTAGCGAATGGTTCGGAATGACAGCAACTGACCCCGTGAATGAGATCTGCATGCTTGGTCTGCTGGTGTCATTGGTGTTCATCGCCTTGTCGAAAGAGAAGGACGAAGACGAGATGACAGCTGTAGTCAGAATGCAGTCCTTTGTCTGGAGCTTCTGGTGCACGGCAATACTTATGGTGGTTGCAATTCTCTTTGTTTATGACCTGGCATTCATGTACTTCGCATTTGCCTCGGTGTTTGTATGCTTCATCATGTACATCTGCAAGTTCAATTATGAAATGATAAAGATCAGGAGGACTGAAAATGAAAAATAAGACATATATGCTTCCGTATAGATTCCGCAAATGCGGGTATGGACTGATAATAGCTTCTGTTCTCTCGTTTGCACTTGGCCTTCTTATGGCAAACGTTTGGGAAATCATTCCTAAGACCCATACAAGGTTCATATCTATGGTGATGTATCTACTCTTCTTCCTCGGCATCTTCGTGATAGTGATGACAAAAGAGAAGGATGAAGACGAAATGGTCGATTCCATCAGACGCAGGTCCATTGCCACAACGGCATTCATCGCTTTCGGAATTTTTGTGGTTACGAATCTGCTGATGTCTTTCCTGCATGGATTCAGAACTCTGTATTCTGTGTCATTTGTTTCGTCTCTGGTTAGCGTTCTGACTGGAAACGGAATTGCAAACGGGCTTAGAAGCATTGATACATATATTGTCATCTATCTGATCATTTTCCGTATCTCCATCTGGAAAATGAGAATACAGAGCAAGGAGGACTAGGCATGAAGAATACGGTAAAGGTAGAAAGAGCCATACAGAATATAACCCAGCAGGAACTGGCGGACGCTGTCGGCGTATCGAGGCAGACCATCAACTTCATTGAGACAGGTCGCTATATGCCCTCGACCATCGTTGCGCTGAAGATCGCAAGACACTTCGGCAAGCATGCAGATGAAATATTCCAGCTTGAAGAAAACGACTGATTATATGAAAAGAATAACACTAATACTTGCTCTGATCATTTCTACCACCGCTTTCGCTCAAGTTGATACGGAGACCCATCGGTTTTGGCAGCCAGGAGTTCAGTTGACTTTCGATGATTTTCAAGGAGTTGCTTCGGAGTCTGCATATATTAAGAAACTGAGCGATTTACATATTTATCATCAAATTGCAACTGGTTTCTGGTCGGCACTTGACATTCCTAAATCACAACGGGGTTGGAAGAAAGGGTTGCAAGAGAAGTATTATTTTTGTGCTGCGATGGAGAAGAGTAATTCTTTCTTTATAATCCGCGACAGCACAGAGTTGAAATATGCCCAGTTGATTTGGGATATCTGTGAAGTGTCCACCCGCATATCCAGAAGGAATTTAGCTCAATTTATATCTCAAATCAATGAGGGTATATCGAAAAAAAACAATGGCGTAATCTCCATTCAGTATATGACGTGCCTGAATGATGGAAAGCAGTTCGGCAAAGAGGTTACACACGCTTTTTTTGATGAAGTTGTTACCACACATGACGAGCAGGCTTATCAAAAATTCAGAAGACAGATAGATGAGCTTCTTGACGAACTCTCTGAATATGCTACAACAGAAGCTGAAATCATACGCTTAACATCGAATCAACCTGATGAAGGGTATATTCTTGCCCCATCGTTGATGGGGGACTTCAAACAACGAGGCGAAATACGCTACTAAATTCGGATTCAGCAAACTGAATTCTATGCCCGGGCCTATCCTATTGTGCGCGATGCTTTCGTGCCGGTAATCATATCGCCACGGAGATTCAACCACGTTCCCGGTTGATTGGAATAATCCTGTTATTTACCTGAATAATTCTTTGACTTTGGAGAGCAGCCTCTTTAATCTGGACGTGGAGATGCAGACTGTCAGCTGCCTTTCTGGCCAGTGCATCGGAATTGCAGATGTATTGAACGGTCGTTCCCGGATGCAGATGAATCATCAGATTTTGGATAGTGTGCAGGCTGTTGCCATTCTCGTGAAGGAGGGTGGCATAGGTGTGTCGGAGGGTGTGGAACGAGACGGGCTTTTTTATCCCGGCATCTGCCACCCATTCCTTGAAAATGTATGTGGTCATATTTGCTGTGAGTCCTTTGAAAATCAGTCCATCTCCGGCAGGACCACACGCCTCCATGGCCTCTGCTGAAACGGGATGATGGGAGACCGCGCCAGTCTTTTTCGTCACTATCCTGAACGTCGGCTTTCCTTTGTTGTCCCTTTCGTAGTCCTTCCAATCCAAAGCGAGGATGTCACCTCTGCGCAGCCCGGAAAGCACGGCAAAAATCGACGCCCGTCTTAAGACATCATGTCTGCACGGAGTCTTGAACAACCTGTCCAGCTCTTCGTAGTTCAGGCTGGTCATGATTTTCTTTTCCGCCCTGATTCCGGAAACGCATTCAGCAAGTTTGCTGCTGATTGCATTGTCGTTGTACGCAATCTTCAGGATATACAGAAACATGTCATAGTATGACGATGCCGTAGTCTTGCTGAGCGGTTTACGGGTCGTCTTGCTTTGTGCTGCATGCAACAGGTAATGCCTGAACTGCTCGCACATCGTCACGGACAATTGTTCAAACGTGCAGTATTCGTTGGAGAATTCATAAAAGTGTTTGAACATTCCATGGTATTTGCAGTTGTTAATCATGCATCGCTCTTCGAAGTATTACAGGAAATCTCCTTTAATCAAGGCAGCCTTTTTTGTGATTCCATAATATGCGGAGCTGATGTCAATCATTCTTTTCGTCCTTATCTGGCTTGCAAGTTCCATCATCTCGTCATTGTGCTGCCTGTCTGCAAGCGTTTCCGGCCGGTCGTAAACATACAGGTAGAGTGTTTCATGACGGACCATTCTTTTCTTTATCCGGTCAAATACTCCGGGGTAGTAGTCAAGGTAAAGGCTTGAGCGTCCATTCGAAATCTGACGCTTGCGGATATTTATTCTTGTGGCTTTCATAATTCTGCGGTTTTGGGTGTTCTGGCGTTGATGTGCGCCGCTTCTTCGAAGCGGTCCCGTTCAAATTTCAGGTCGCCGTTGATGACTTGTGATTGAATCTTCCCCTGCTTGAGGTAATGCCGCACCTGATCGTAACTCATGCCGTAATCATTCATGGCTTCCTGCACTGAGCAGAAATAGCTGCCGCCGGAAGCCCCTTTTACGTTTATGATTTCCTGCCTTGAGTAGTATGTCGTGTTGCCCGACGTCCTCCGAGTAATCTGGTGAACCGCCAGCTGAAGCCGCGCAAAGGACCTGTTCATATGGAATTCATTGCAGACCTGCTCTATGGTTATCCATCCTTTCTCGGGCAGTGTTACAGAAGTCTGTGCCCAAACTTTGTCAAAGAGGATCTTGTCATAGTGCCTGATGCCGGAATGGCAGGTGTGAGTGATTCCTTTCCTCCTGAGAAAATTGAAAGTCCAGGATCTGGAGCGCCCGGTCATCTTCAGGATGTCGTTAAATGTGTAGAAATCGGTAGGGGAGAACAGCCTTTGCGCAATCATGGTGGATTCAATGTCTTCTCGACTGATTCTTGTGGCCCTGGATGACAGCCTCGTGGCCTTCAGACGCCCGTCGTATACCATCCGATAGACAGACATCCGGGACAGGCCCAAGATTGATGCGGTCTGTGTCACGCTGAAATAGCAGACCTCGGGCATGAGCCCATGGCTTCTCTCCAATGTCTTGACAGCATCGGATTTCCTCTTCTCCTTAAGTCTCATTTTGTAGGCGGCTCGTACGCAACTCTTGCTGCAGTAGCGGCGCAAATGAATAGGTGTTGTGAACTCTGTCCCGCAGAACTCACAATGTTTCGTGTAAGTGATCTTGTTCATACCTTCTATGCTTGATTGGTTGATGCCTCAAATGATGTCACGCATTGTCACAGTATGTCACACGGTGTATCACGGTGTCACACAATGTACACAAATTCACCCTCGATTTAACATACGTCCAAATAGGTGTACAACTGGTGACCAAGGTAGTTATTGTTTGGGATTCTCGTATATTTATAAGCATTTGATTATCAACAAAAAAGCCCTCTGCTAAATTGCAGAAGGCTGTACACCTGGTGTATATATAATCAATTGAACATCAATAACTTATGCGGTTTAATTTTCACCCTTGAAAATCTATCTTCTAAATTTGAATTTTTCCAAGTTGAAACGACTTCTTCGGCCTTCAAAACTATACATTTTCCTCTCGGTTTTATGTCTCTTTGATGGATGTTTAGTTTGATTGGTATATCTAATACATGGATCAAACCGGACAAGCCAGTAGTCTTTTTTCTTCAACCCGAAATATCCTTTTGGCTCAATAATGAGATTCCGCAAGGAAATGAATCTCAATCAGGTAAGTTTTAAAACTTTGAAAGATTGATGCGTAAACGCTGTTCTCAGAGGTTATTTTTGACTTTTCACTGATTATTATTTGTAGCAGCCAAGTTCGAGAATAAAAATTGGCCAAATGGGGGACTGTTTTACGGCCAAACGGCCGAATAGTTTATCCATTTCTGTTTGCGTAATGGATAAAATTTGCTAAATTTGTGCAGTAAACAAAAGATAGTGATGAAAAACATCGTCCTAAAGCAAAGAGCGGAAAGGGGAGGCTGACCCAAAAGGTCAGCTTCTTTTGTTTATAAGGATAGTATCTGAATGT
>OWIQ01000531.1_pt1 | contig 20640 bp, 20 predicted proteins | sample 1732701 | NCBI WGS metagenome assembly OWIQ01 (sample SAMN05065744, study PRJEB22554) | human gut metagenome | biome: ENVO:2100002; feature: ENVO:00000062; material: ENVO:00002003 | host: Homo sapiens | place: USA
CATTCAGATACTATCCTTATAAACAAAAGAAGCTGACCTTTTGGGTCAGCCTCACGACATATTCTAAGGCGTCAGAGCGCCAGGTTTATTTCTTTGTTGCGGCTTTCTTGGCTTCTTTTCTCTTCTCGTTCCACATGTAAGCATCGAACATTACAGGAGTACCGATGAAGATTGAAGCGTATGTACCGAAGCAGATACCGAGAATCAAGGCAACTGACAGACCGCGGATAGACTCGCCACCGAAGATTGCGATTGCAAGCATTGTCACGAGAGTAGACACGGATGTGTTGATGGTTCTGGTGAGGGTGCTGTTGAGCGCAAGGTTTGCATTGGACTTGAAGTCGGCCTTAGGATGCATTGTCTTGTACTCACGGATTCGGTCGAAGATAACCACGTTATCGTTGATGGCGTATCCGATGATGGTCAGGATAGCGGCGATAAACGTCTGGTCAACGTCCAGGTTGAACGGAAGGATTCCGGAGAACAGGGAGAAGAAACCGATGACGATGATAGCCGTGTGTGCGAGTGAAACCACACCGCCGAGACCCCATGTCCAGCCATTGAATCTTACTGCGATATAAGCGAAGATTACGAACAGCGCGATGAGGACTGCGAATACAGCTGACCTCTTGATATCGTTTGCGATGGTAGGACCTACCTTGTCGGAAGAAATGATACCGTTAGGGTTGTCAAGAGTAGACGTGAACTCGTCGAGGGTAAGGTCTTTCTCTGCGAAGAAGCCCTTCATGGCCTCGTAGAGTTTAGCCTCTACCTCTGAATCCACCTCGCTTGACTCATTCTCAACCTTGTACTTGGTAGTAATCTTCATCTGGCTCTCACCACCGAACTGCTTAACCTCCACAGACTCACCGAATTCTTTCTCGGCAGCCTCACGGACTGACTCGGCAGTAACCGGCTTGTCGAATCTTACGACGTATGTACGACCACCTGTGAAGTCAACACCATAGGTAAAGCCCTTGATGCAGATGGATGCAATCGCGATTACGATGAGCGCTCCGGAGAACATATAAGAATATTTCTTCTTGTCAAGGAAGTTGAACTTGGTATGCTTGAGGAAGTCTTTTGTAAGATTATTCTCGAATGATACGCTCTTGCCCTTGGAAACTCTGTCATCGAAGATGATTCTGGTGATGAAGATGGAGGTAAGAACGGATGTGATGATACCGATGATGAGGGTGGTGGCGAAGCCCTGTACAGGACCTGAACCGAAGATGAACAGCACGATACCGGTAAGGAGGGTGGTTACCTGACCGTCGATAATTGCAGAGTAAGCATTAGAATAACCGTCAGCGATAGCCTTCGACAGACCCTTGCCGGCAGCAAGTTCCTCTTTCACACGCTCATAGATAATCACATTGGCATCGACCGCCATACCCATTGTAAGGACGAGACCGGCAATACCTGGCAATGTCAGCACAGCTCCGAATGATACGAGAGTACCGAAGAGGAGAAGGACGTTGCACAGAAGTGCGATATCAGCCACGAATCCGGCGCCGCTGTAGAAGAATATCATGTATGCGAGCACCAGGAGGAAGGCGATGACGAATGAGATAAGACCGGCATTGATGGACTCTGAACCGAGTGTAGGACCTACGACCTGCTCCTGGATGATCTTGGCAGGTGCAGGAAGCTTACCTGAATTCAGGACGTTGGCAAGGTCAGTAGCCTCTTCCACGTCGAAGCCGCCGGTAATCTCCGAATTTCCGCCTGTAATCTCCGCATTGACGTTAGGATATGAATATACACGGTCATCGAGTACGATTGCAATCTGCTTGCCGATATTGTCCTTGGTAAGACGGGCCCAGATGGAAGCACCCTCGGCGTTCATTGTCATGGAAACTGAAGGGTTACCCTTGTTCATGCCCTGTCCGCTGTAAGATACGCGGGCATCGGTAACTGCTGAACCGTCGAGTGGAGCCTTTCCGTCTCTGGTAGCAGCCTTGATGGCAACCAACTCGAAGTAATTGCCGCCCTGGATGTAGCTTGAAGGCTTGACGGTCCAGATAGGCTTGAGTTCTGCAGGGAGAACACCGCTCAACTCCGGAGCTTTAAGGAGTTTGGATACAGTCGCTGTATCGCTGCCGAGGGCATAACCCATGCAAGCACCTCTACCATAGTTCGTAGGGTGGAGCACTGCGAAGAGAGGGTGAGCTTTCTTGAACGCAGCCTGAGCCTTGGCATCAGCAGCAGCTGACTTGCCGATTTCGCTGTTAAGCAATGAATCAGAAGCGGATTCCACTGTCTCTGCCACTGCTGTAGAGTCTTCTCCAGATGTTTCAAGAGTCTGGGCGAGAATAGCATCAGCATTCTGGAGGTCCTGTGCGATTTCTGAATAATCGTAAGTGGTCCAGAACTCAAGGGAAGCAGTTCCCTGCAGGAGATTTCTGACACGCTCAGGTTCCTTTACGCCAGGAAGCTCGACGAGAATACGTCCGCTGTTACCAAGTCTCTGGATAGAAGGCTGTGTAACACCGAAACGGTCGATACGGTTACGGAGGACATTGAATGAGTTGGCGACAGCGCTTTCAGCATTCTCTCTGATGACAGAAAGAACCTCCTCATCGGTAGACTGCGGGTTGATGAGTTTGGCGAGGTCGTATGTGCCGAACACCTGTGCAAGTCTCTGGCCGTTTGAAACCTCTTTCCACGCCTGGGCGAACAATGTGATGAAATCATCCGGTGACTTCACGCTGCGCTCTTTGGCGAGGCTGATTGCCTTCTCGAACTCAGGAGTCCTGTTCTCTCCTGCGAGAGCCTTTACGAGGTCTTCGAGCTGGACCTGAAGCATGACGTTCATACCGCCCTTCAAGTCGAGACCGAGATTGATCTCCTTAGACTTTACATCTTTGTAAGTATATCTGAAGTAGACTTTCTCGCTTGAAATCGAGTCAATGTACCAACGATTCTCTTTTTTGGCGATAGAATCGAGCACATAGGCCTTATCCACCTCAGGGATTTCAGCAAATTCTGCTGACTGCTTATACACTTCGACAGCATTCTGGGCGTATTTCGCTGCCTTGTTCTCCTGAATACTTGTTACAAGAGTGAAAGACAACTGCCAGACGCAGGCGAGAGCGAGCAGAACCGCTACTAGTTTGATTGCACCTTTGCTTTGCATTTGTTTGAATATTTTAAATTTATATTAATTTCCAATAGTGGCAATAGAGTGCAAATTTATCTAATTTTTTCGTACTAAGAAACTTTCTGCAAGTAATTTCTTATTTTTGCAGTCCATGTTATGAAAAGAGTGAAGATTATATTTTCAATATTTGCCGTCGTTTCCGCTGCATTCACCATGCAGGGGCAGGACGTGACGGACACATTGCATGTGAACCGCAGAAGCGTGGACATGCGACGTCTGAAGGTCGTTACTGATTCATTGATACGTAGTTACAAGTTCGCGGAGGCCACCGTAGCCTTCGAGAGCGCGAAGGCTGATGCCGATTCTCTCACGTCAATCCTCATCGACGAGGCGATGGTACAGGCGCAGAACGGGAACAGCATGAAGGGCTTTTGCAGCAACCCTGTCGCCGTGGCGAGGAAACGTTTCTCGCTGAAAGATTTTTTCCTGTACTTCCCTCTCCCGGACAAGAGCTGGCGGGCAATCCCGAACCAGCTGGATTCTTCGGCGCATGACCGTTTCGTGAGGGCGACATATGTCCCGGAAGGATCTGGACAAATATATTGGTCGGCGAAAGACCAGGAGGGCATCCGCAACATCTATCGCACTGAGCATCAAGACTCTCTATGGTCTGTTCCGGAGCTTATCAATGAGCAGGTAACCTCTTCTTCAGACGAAATTTACCCTATGCTCTCGCCGGATGGAAAACAATTGTTCTTCGCATCCAGAGGTCTCTATGGCATGGGCGGATACGACCTTTATGTCTCGGATTGGGATGAAAACCTGAAAGATTGGGGCATACCTGTCAACATGGGCTTCCCTTATTCTTCTCCATACGATGATTTTCTGTTCATCAATACCGCTGACGGGAAATATTCAATGTTCGCGTCCAATCGCGCCTGCCAGGCGGACAGTGTGGATATCTATGTGCTGGAATTCGACAGCATGCCGGTGAGGAAGGCCATTGACAGTCCGGAGGAATTGGAAAAATTATGTCGTTTGGAACCGGCAGACGACCCTGAAAGGGTTGGAAGCAGCCCTGCGGCGGCTGATGATATGCAGGACAATGCCGACATGCGGAGATATTCCGACAAGTTGTTACAGGTAAGGTCTTTACGTGATTCCATATATAAGCACAGCACGGATCTGGACAAGGACCGCAGTTGGCTTACAGAGGTTTCCGGACAGGAAAGGAGCAAACTCGCCGCCTCTATTCTGAGTAAAGAGGCATTGATCCCTAAACTGAAGGATTCATTGGCGGTAGCCAGCAGGGAATTGCAGAAAATCGAATTGGAATTCCTCCAGAGCGGCGTAGTCATTGACCCTGAAAAGCTTCAGCATGAAGCTGACAGGGAGATTGTCGGCGGGTCGGCGGGCTACACTTTCGCGAAGATGAACATGGGTGCGCCGCTTCATCTGGAGATGCAGAAGCCGAAGCCGTCGTTCGACTACACGTTCCAGGTACTTGAAGAGGGGCGTTTCGCAGAGGACAACACATTGCCGGGCGGACTGGTTTACCAGATACAGATATTCCTGATGTCAAATAAGGCTACCGTAAAGCAAATCAAGGGATTAAGTCCTGTATTTGAACGTATCGGCAGCACCGGGAAACGCATTTATTCCGTCGGATTGTTCCATAGCTACAAGGATGTCCTGGCGAATCTGAACAAGGTCAAGAGAGTCGGTTTCAGAAGCGCGATAATCGTCGCGTTCCTGGACGGCAAGCCGATTACCGTACAGAAGGCAAGGGCATTGGAAAAGACCATACACGAACTGTTCCAGGTGAGGATTTTCCCGGCGGACGGTGCGGCGTTGAATGATACGGAAATGGCTACTGTCAAGGTGGTTACCGAGGCTGACATGGCGCGTACTACGGAAGGCGGCGTCATATCCTTCATCTTGGGCCCTTATGACAGCCGTGCAGAGGCGGATGCCGTCATCTCGGCATTGAAAATATCAGGAATCACGAACGTCCGTATTGAATCTGCAGGCATGTCGGAAATAAAATAGCTCTTCATTGACCGGGTTCTTCAGGAAAATGCTTATCTTGTGGGATGGATATTAATTGAAGATAATATGGGACTGGTCATAACACTCGTAATCGCAGGCATAATTCTTATCCTGGCTGAGATATTCCTTATCCCGGGCATCGGCGCCGCAGGAATCTTGGGGCTTCTGGCCCTCTGCGGATCGTCTTATTACGCATTTGCCTGCCTGGGCACAGCCGCCGGAGTCATCACGACATTGGTCAATATCGTATTGATTTCCGTGCTGCTTTTCTACGCATTGAGAGCGAAAACGTGGAAGCGTCTGCAACTTGATACGGTAATCGACAACAAACCCGAGGAGGAGTCTGTCGGCGTGGGAGACCGCGGAAAAGCCGTCACGAGGCTAGGTCCTGTCGGCACGGCAAGAATCAACGACAAAAGCTTCGAAGTCACGGCATTGGAGGGAATGATCGATGCCGGAACGGAAATCGAAGTCGTGCACATGGAGAACAAAAAGATCTATGTAAAGCCGGTAATGCCGGATGAAGCATTCTAAAAATCATTAAAACACAACAACATTATGGGAATTCCAATGATTCTGTGGGCAGCTATCGCTTTAGTAGCTCTCATCGTCCTGTTATGGTTCTTCCCGGTAACCTTATGGTTCCAGGCGGTGCTTTCAGGAGTACATATTCCGCTCGTCCAGCTTGTGCTAATGCGCTGGAGAGGCGTAAATCCGAACACCATCGTAATCGCAATGATTACCGGCACCAAGGCCGGCTTAACGCTGAAGGCCAATGAGTTGGAGGCGCACTATCTCGCCAAGGGCAATGTCGTAAAGGTGGTCAATGCCCTTATTTCCGCCGACAAGGCGAACATTCCTCTGGATTTCAAGACGGCTGCAGGAATCGACCTGGCCGGACGTGATGTTTTCGAGGCTGTCCAGATGTCGGTGAATCCCAAGGTCATCAACACTCCGCCTGTAACGGCCGTGGCCAAGAATGGTATTCAGCTTATATGCAAGGCCCGCGTGACGGTTCGTGCCAATATCAACCAACTCGTCGGAGGTGCCGGTGAGGAGACGGTTTTGGCGCGTGTGGGCGAAGGTATCGTATCGTCAATCGGTTCTGCAGAGAGCCATGCAGAGGTTCTGGAGAAGCCGGAGTCAATTTCCAAAGTGGTTCTGGCCAAGGGTCTGGATGCAGGTACTGCATTCGAGATTCTGTCCATCGACATAGCGGATATTGATATAGGAAAGAATATCGGTGCAGTACTCCAGATGGATCAGGCTGATGCCGACAAGAACATCGCACAGGCCCGTGCAGAGGAGCGCAGGGCAATGGCTGTGGCTCTGGAGCAGGAGATGAAGGCAAAGGCCCAGGAGGCCCGCGCAAAGGTCATAGAGGCCGAAGCACAGGTTCCGCTGGCAATGGCCGAGGCGTTCCGCAATGGCAATCTCGGTGTCATGGATTACTACAAAATGAAGAACATCCAAGCCGACACCGACATGCGCGAAAACATCTCCAAGCAGTAGCCCGTAAAGCCCACACGAAAGTGTGAGCGACAATTAAGCCATTTTAGGGGACGACACATTGTGCGTGATGCGTAAAAGGTTGATTATTAAATAGTTTGTTGATTTCAGAGTTAATGTTTTGCAAACTCTGAAATCAACTAATCTATTATGAGACAAGAACTTACGCGCCACGCCTTCGCTAGAATAAGGGGGCATAGTAATATAATATACAGCCCACCACGACTCAAAATACGAAGTCCCTCAAGAGACCACAAAAAAAGTCCACACGAGAGTGTGAGCACAATCAAGCCCGTCAGGGCAAACCTCCCCCGTAATGGGGGACCGAGGGGGAAATACGAAGTCCCATAAGGGACCACAAAAAAAAGCTCGCATGAGAATGCGAACTTTTTTTTGTGGTCCCAACAGGGCTTGAACCTGTGACCCTCTGATTATGAGTCAGATGCTACTAACCAACTGAGCTATGGGACCAATATTGCAGGACCGGCCGCAAGAACCGGTCTTGCAAATATAATTATTTTTCCTGAGTTCCGAAATAATTCAGCACTACAGGATGCTGATTTCTATCAGACTTTGATTTCAACCTCAACTCCTGAAGGCAGCTCAAGCTTCATAAGAGAATCAACTGTCTTAGCATTAGACTCGTCGATATCCAGAAGTCTGCAATAAGAATTGAGTTCGAACTGCTCACGTGACTTCTTGTTAACGAAGGTAGAGCGGTTCACAGTGAAAATCTTGGTACTGGTAGGAAGTGGAATAGGACCACAAACCTTAGCACCGGTAGAAGACACTGTTTCAGCGATCTTTTTAGCTGACTTGTCAAGCAGCATATGATCGAATGATTTGAGCTTTATTCTGATTTTCTGACCCATGTCAAAATACTCCTTTTTACCGTTAATAATTATTCGTCGTCATCGGATGCCTTGTAACCGCTCTTCTCGATAACCTCCTTAGCCAAGTTAGCCGGAACCTCTGAATAGTGGTCGAAGGTCATTGTGCTGGTAGCACGGCCGGAAGAAAGGGTTCTGAGGACAGTCACATAACCGAACTGCTCTGAAAGAGGAACGTATGCCTTGATGATTCTTGCGCCGTTGGCGGTGGAATCCATAGCATTGATCTGTCCTCTACGACGGTTAAGGTCGCCGACGATATCACCCATGTATTCTTCTGGGGTCACAACCTCAAGGCTCATGATAGGCTCAAGGAGAACCGGATGTGCCTTAGGGCAAGCGTGACGGAATGCATTGCGGGCGCAGATCTCGAATGAGAGCTGGTCTGAATCGACCGGATGGTAAGAACCGTCGAGGAGAGTAACCTTGAGAGAAGGAACCTCGTAGCCTGCAAGAACACCATTTGCCATTGCTGACTCGAAACCTTTCTGTACGCAAGGAACGTACTCCTTAGGAACGTTACCGCCCTTAACCTGGTTATCGAACTGAAGTCCGGTAACTCCCTCGTCTGCAGGGCCGATTTCAACGATGATATCTGCGAACTTACCACGACCACCGGTCTGCTTCTTGAAGAGCTCACGATGCTGAACTGTAGTTGTGATAGCCTCTTTGTAGTTAACCTGAGGTGCACCCTGGTTAATCTCCACACCGAACTCACGACGGAGACGGTCAACGATGATATCAAGGTGAAGCTCACCCATACCGCTGATGACGGTCTGGCCTGTCTCGTGGTCTGACTTGACTGTGAAAGTAGGGTCCTCTTCAGCAAGCTTGCCGAGAGCAACACCGAGTTTCTCAAGGTCAGACTGAGTCTTAGGCTCTACTGCGATACCGATAACCGGATCCGGGAACTCCATTGCCTCAAGGACAACAGGATGATCCTCAGCACAGATTGTATCACCGGTACGAAGGTCTTTGAAACCTACTGCTGCACAGATGTCACCTGCCTCTACGAATTCGATAGGGTTCTGGTGATTTGAGTGCATCTGGTAGAGACGGGCAACTCTCTCTTTCTTGCCTGTACGTGTGTTGAGCACGTATGAACCGGCATCAAGATGTCCCTGATAAGCTCTGATATATGCAAGACGACCTACAAACGGGTCTGTTGCAATCTTGAATACAAGGCCTGCAAACGGCTTGGCTGCTGTAGGCTCTACCTTAACCTCTTCTCCGGTCTTAGGATCTGTACCCTTGACGGCACCTACGTCGATAGGTGAAGGCAGGTAGCGGATGACAGCGTCAAGAAGGAACTGCACGCCCTTGTCCTTATATGAAGAACCGCAAGTAGCAGGAACAATCTTCATCGCGATAGTACCCTTACGGATAGCTGCAATGATTTCGTCCTTGGTAACTGACTCCGGATCCTCGAAGTATTTCTCCATAAGAGCATCGTCGCACTCGGCAGCAGCCTCGATAAGCCTGTCTCTCCAGAGCTCAACCTCACCCTTCATATCTTCAGGGATAGGAATCTCGTGGTAGTTTACAAGCTTGGTGTTGTCTGCCTCGTACTCGATAGCTTTTCTGTCGATAAGGTCAATGATACCGACGAACTTGTCCTCAGCGCCGATAGGAAGTGCAATAGGAACTGCGGTAGCTCCGAGTTTGTCCTTGATATCCTTGACGCAACCGAGGAAGTCGGCACCTACACGGTCCATCTTGTTGACATAGGCAATCTTCGGAACACCGAATTTATCTGCCTGACGCCATACGGTCTCGGACTGTGGCTGAACTTTACCTACAGCATCGAATGTAGCGATAGTTCCGTCAAGCACACGGAGTGAACGCTCTACCTCAACGGTAAAGTCCACGTGGCCCGGGGTATCGATAAGGTTCAGCTGATAAACATTCCCGTCATAATGCCAGAAGGCTGTGGTCGCAGCAGAGGTAATGGTAATACCACGCTCCTGCTCCTGAACCATCCAGTCCATTGTAGCACCACCATCGTGTACCTCACCGATCTTGTGTGTCTTACCGGTGTAGAAAAGGATACGCTCTGAAGTGGTCGTCTTACCGGCATCAATGTGAGCCATGATACCGATGTTTCTGGTAAATCTAAGATCTCTTTTTGCCATCGTCTGCGGGAATTAGAAACGGAAGTGAGCAAACGCCTTGTTGGCCTCTGCCATTTTGTGCATATCTTCTTTTCTCTTGTATGCGCCACCCTCATTGTTGTAAGCGGCGACAATCTCTGCACAAAGTTTTTCTGCCATAGAGTGGCCGGAACGTTTACGTGCAAAAAGAATCAGGTTCTTCATCGAAAGTGAAATCTTTCTCTCCGGTCTCAACTCTGTTGGCACCTGGAAGTTAGCTCCACCGACCCTGCGGCTCTTGACCTCAATCTGCGGGGTCACATTTTCGAGAGCTTTCCTCCAGATATCTAGAGGAGCCTTGTCAGAATCTTTCATCTTCTCGCCTACCATGTCAATGGCATCGTAAAAAATAGAATACGCGATACTCTTCTTCCCCTGCAACATAAGATTATTCACGAAACGTGTTACGTTTGCATCGTGAAACTTAGGATCAGGAAGTAGAATCCTCTTTCTAGGCTTCGATTTTCTCATTTTTGTGAAAAATTAAAGTGAAAATTGGTAAAAAAATTACTTCTTAGATTTCTTTGGTCTCTTGGCTCCGTAGAGAGAACGGGACTGTGTCCTGCCTTCTACACCAGCGGTATCCAAAGCTCCTCTAAGGATGTGGTAACGTACACCAGGGAGGTCCTTTACACGACCACCTCTAACGAGCACGATTGAGTGCTCCTGAAGGTTGTGACCCTCGCCCGGGATGTATGCGTTGACCTCTTTAGTGTTGGTGAGACGTACACGGGCAACCTTACGCATTGCTGAGTTAGGTTTCTTAGGTGTAGTAGTATACACACGTACGCAAACACCTCTCTTCTGAGGGCAAGCATCCAGCGCACGAGACTTGCTCTTCACAGCGATTGTCTCGCGTCCTTTGCGAACTAATTGTTGAATTGTTGGCATAAATGATTGTAAATCTTTAATTTATGTTACTTTCCCCAAATTTTGGGGCTACAAATTTACACATAATTTTTTAATTGACAATAAAATACTTGAATTTTACTTATTGTCAACATATTCTGGCAGAAAGGATTGCGCGGACTACAGTCTCACGTCAATGATATTCGGATAGTGGTCGGTAAGCTTTACGGTGTAGTCTTCCATAATGCAGTCGAACACCTTCACCTCGACAGACTTGGACGGTTCATATATGAGGGTTCTGCGCCGCGACATCCACGATGGCTTACCTGTCCACAGCCATGCTGCAGACGCTGAAATCATATTCATTGTCCTTGCAGGCTCCCACAACGGCACCCCCAAGCAGCAATGCTGTAATCAGTCTATAATATCTATTGATGATTCTTATTGTTTCTTTAATTTACCAAACATATCTATCGTCAAATGGTTTTCTTTCTGTTTTCTAGCACTATTTGAGACCAGCTCATTTTCAAAGACACCTATAAGAGCCCCATCTTTAAATATAAAGTGATATTCAATTGTCATCGGAATTGATATCCCACCAGAGCAATCACGTGCTCTCACATTGATGAGATAAGACATCTGTTCATATAAACAACTATCTGCAATCTGAACAAATGCAACTTTATACGGTTCTCCTAAACGTTTTTTCACGAAATCTCTGCTTGCTCCCGGTTTTATACTTTCTACAATCCGCAAAAACTCAGTATCGCATCTACTAGGGTTGCGTCCAAACAATGCGGAACAAGATACAAGCACAACAAATAGGCATACAAGCAATCTCTTTAGATTCTTATTATAAGACAACTGTTTCATGTGGCACTCCGTTAAATGTCTTTATTTTAGTGATATTATTTGAATCCAGTTCATATTCTGTACATTTTGCTTTAATTTCCGCACAGTCAATCCCACTCCAACGTCCCTCCAAACGTATTTCTTTCCCTGTATTTACACTTCTTAAGTATGTCGTATATCCTACATTTAGTTGATATCTTGCCACAATGGCTTCGGCTACTATTCTACAATACGGAGGAACACTTATTGGAAAATTATAATTTCTAGTATCTGATTGAGTCTCTGATTTCCCCCAAGTATGAGAATATGATGAATTCATACTTATCGTCAAATTAGCACTTGCAACAGGAACATTTACAGAAAAAGATGAGGTGACAGATACAGACACGCCATATGTGTTACTAAAGCTAGATGTCCTAGTTGCAGTAGAAGAGAAGCCTGTACTCAATTGTTGCGTAACAGAAGATCTGTTCTCATATTCCCATCTCACAACAAAATCTGGTATCTGAGCTACTGTCGCCGTAGCATCGTCGTGATATTCAACTTTTATAACTTCATACTCATCTTCCGGAACAGAAACCTGGGCATCTTCCATTATCTCCTGGACCTTCGCCACATCCTTCGCCCATTTGGACCTGAGAACATCCAACGACTCGTTCCTGGCGCACACGAACAGCCAGTTCTTTAGCGAGAGCCCCGGCTCCAGGCTGTTCCGTGAGACATAAAGCCGCATGAATATGTTCTGGGTAATATCTTCCGCACGCATCTGATCCTTGATCATCTTGCGGACAAAATTCAATACCATCGGAGCGTAGCGGTCATATATCGCCTCGAAACTGCGGATATTGCCACGCTTCAATTTCACGAGAAGGACTTCGTCCGTCTGGTCTTTGATGGATTTGAACATTTGCATCAGTAATTATTCAATAAGAGGATGCTCGCGGACTACAGTCTCACGTCAATGATATTCGGATAGTGGTCGGTAAGCTTTACGGTGTACTCTTCCATGATGCAGTCGAACACCTTCACTTCGGCAGTTCCGGCAGGATCATAAATGAACAGATGGTCGATGGCGCCACCTTCCCTGGTATCCGCCTTCCTTCTGCTCGCCGTAGAATATCCGTCGGCCGGACTGCATATATGATGACCATTATGGTTATCCCCGTAAACAGTAGCAGCTTTATAGCAAGGAACATAGCCCGCCTGGACAAACTGCTGCATCGGGACAGTATTCTCCTCGCAATTCATATCCCCCACGACAAACACCGGAACATCCTTGTACTTGGCAAGAATACCCTCCACCTCAGCCATGATCAGCCTTACCTGCGAAGCCCTCGCCTGCGTGCTTCCCGCCTTTGCCTTGTCGCTCTTCCACCAGAGATGCGTCCCGACCAATGCGAAAATCTTTCCGTCCTTCTTGCGCTTGAACACAGCTGACGTATAAGACTTGGAGCCATGGTTGCACCACTCCGACGGCGTATAAAGATTGAACTTCACATAAAGGAGCTCCAATTCATCCGGCTTATAGAATATAGGTGTATTGTTCCAGTTCTTCCCGGACTCATACGCGATCTGATATCCCTTTTTCTGCACCAACGGATAGAACACGTCGTGCATGTGTTTCGAATATTCCTGCAATGCGAACACATCCGGTGCGTAATCCGAAATCAACCGCGCGAACTGCGGCCCCCTGACACTGTCGCGAGGGTCCTCCCCAAGTTTCCGCCAAGCCGGCGGAATCGTGTCCTTGCTGTAATCCCAGATATTGTCGTCCAAGATGCGCAGGTCCGCACCCTTCGCCACCTTATACTTCCCCCGAGGACCCTCCGCCCTCAATCCAGGCTCCGCATTCGCTACCGCAATGCATCCAAGTGACAATGCCATCGTCACCAGTGTTTTCAAGAAATTTCTCATAATTCAGGTCAATGTTTTATTATCAATGATTCCGAAAATTACTATTTTTAAAGGATTCATGCAACAAAATCTATCATTGCCCGTCTAGGATATAGAACATTGGATGAAGAAATGGATATTGATGACAAAAAAGCGGCGGAACTTTTCCGGCAATACGGCAAGAGACTGTACAACACGGCCTTGCGCATCACTTTGTCATCAGGCGAAGCGGAAGAAATCATGCAGGAGACATTGATCCGGTTCATTACGGGCAGCAGGAGACCTGACGACGAATGGGCGTGGCTGAAGCGTATCTGCATAAACAAGTCGATTGACTTTTTGCGCCGCGAAAAGCGGTTCGTGAACATTGACGATGCCTTCACTTCTGCGGAACCCGTTCTTGCCGATGGCAACGAAGAGATTTGGTCCGGATTGGACGGAAAAGTGTTCCCGATGGTGATGGAAGCGCTGAAGTCAATGCCCGACGGCTACCGGACGATATTGACATTGAAACTTATAGAAGACATTGATTATAAAGAGATTGCATCAATGTTGGGAATCAGCGAATCCAGCGTCCGCAGCCAATACATGAGAGGACGCAAAAAACTTGCGGAAAAATTGAAAGAAAAGCTGAAATTCAATGATTATGAATGATATGGAGAAATATTTCGAGAAGTATAGGGGTCTGGCCGAAGAGCTGGAAAGCTGTCCGTCGGTGACGGAGCAGGCGTTTCTCGGGAGGCTTCATGAGGAGCGTGCAAGAAAGCGCTTCCGCAGACGTACACTCGCATTGACCTTAATAGGGATGGCGGCAGCATTGATGGTCGTCATCATTTTGCCGGGGCGCGAAGCACGGATTGATCCGGCGGAGGTGTATGTGGAGAATTATCGGGAGGGCGTGGCGCCGCTGCTTTCGGAGGTGCGGGAGATGGAAACAGCGTCGGAGCTGTGCCGCGAGATGGGCCTGTCATCAGTCATCGAGAGCCTGCTGTATTGCCCGGAGGATCTTGCCGAAGGACTGGAAGATACTGAAAAACTGGAAGTTACGAAAAAATATTGCAGCCGCAGCCTTGACGAAATCAGAATATTGTACGGCGAATGTTGCCGGGCTTATTTCATCGGGACGGCGGCCGTGCATGATAATTAAATTTTCAATGTTATGAAAAAGAATCTTTTTTTGCTGATCTTGCTTTGCGCGATGTCCGTAATTCAGGTCAATGCAGGTGTGAATCCTGCCATGAGACGGGAATATGATTTCAAGTCTTTCAACGCGATACGCACCGTGTCCAGAACCCAGTCAGTTTACGGACGTGGCAAATTCGTTTTCACTTCCTATAAGATTTCATTGGTCAAGTCGGATCATTATAAAGTCGTCATGGAGGTGTGGGACAAGGATGATATCGACTTGTTCGAAATCAGAAAGTCGGGCAGCACCCTGGAGCTGGTGACGGATGTGAAAAAATATCCGTACCACAGTTCGAATGTCAGCACCCCATGTGCGACCGTGACAATTTATACGCCTGATTTTCCGAGCGTTACATTAAACGGAGCCAGCCGCATGAGCGTGTCAGGCGGGGCTTTCTCAGGGGACAATCTTGCGGTAACATTGTCCGGGGCAGCGAAGTTAGACGGGCTTTCCGGGACGTGGAACAAGACCAATTTCACACTGAGCGGCTCTTCACGCATTGACAACCTGACGCTGAAGTCCGGGGCATGTTTCATTACTTGCAGCGGTGCTTCCGAGATAGCCGGCATTTCTTCCATAAATTCCGACAAGGTCCAGCTGTCAATGTCTGGCGCGACCGCACTCAAGTTCGAGAATATCCGTTCCGGAATCATCAATGCCACCGCAAGCGGCGTCGGCAAGATCAAGACTCTGGAGGTCAATGCCAATGAATTGCTGGCAAATCTTTCCGGTGCTTCATCTGTGACTTTTTCCGGAATAATCGGAATTGTTTCTGTGGAATTGGACGGAGCGTCGTCGCTGTCTCTCCAGGGAGACGGAGATAAAATGAGTGTCACTGCCTCCGGAACTGCGACTTTCAATGGCAAGAGTTTTACAGTGAAGGATGCTTCCGTCAATCTGTCCGGCGTGTCCGGTGCCACAGTCACAGTCACCCAAAAGCTCGAGACCGAGACGTCCGGGAATTCCCACATAGATTACTACGGAAATCCCAAATCAGTAAACAGCAAGTCTAAAAATGTGGTAAAGCATTAGGTTTACATATTGATTCCCACAGGTGGGAAAATCATGGCCGCCGGATCAGGAGAGATTCCCCATCCGGCGGTCAGTTTTTACACCTGTCCCACAAGTATTCTTACCCTTTCGTTCCGAATAAACGTTTTAAGTTGCACTAACTGGGTTTTCAGAGGCGTTTGGTTCTGCGAAAACGTTTTAGATGGAACAAAGTGTGCACTATGTTAGAAAAAGGCGTGGGTATAATATAAACCAACCACCTGGCGGGTGAGATGAATTGCGAGATGAACTGCGAGATTAGCCACGCTGCGCGTGCCTTTTCTCTGCTCCTTGCCGGAGGGGCCCTTGCACGCGTCATGAAGCTCACGGCGGGAAAATCATCCCCTACAACCCGGAGACCGGCCACCGCATCAAGGATGACCGTTTCCCGCCGGCAATGTGGGTGCACACCAACCTCAAGGCTGCGCACCTGCTTCCGCCGGAATGGAGACTCACCCAATGCCTGTTCGGCGAGCACCTGCTCAATGATAAGGATAAGGTCAATGCCAATGTGGCGTTGGTGGAGTCGGAGAAGACCGCAGTCATCTGCTCCTTCCTTCTCCCCGAATACATCTGGCTGGCCACCGGAGGCAAAAGTCAGTTCAATGACAGACTGATGGTCCTGAAAGGCCGGAAAGTGACAGCCCTCCCGGACATTGACGGCTACGACGAATGGAGGAAGAAGGCAAAGAACTACCCGATGCTTGACATCACCATATCCGACATCCTGGAACGCAATGCCACACCCGAGCAACGTGAGCGTCAGGTGGACATCGCGGACTTGCTTCTGGAGGAAATGTTGAAGAAGAAGTGAGTAATATAATCACCTGATTTTATGCATATAAATTTCGAAAATCCCGTCATATTTTATTTAATATGCACATTTATAGATTCTTTGATCGACTATCCTTTGGAGAAAAAATTATAACTTTGTTAAAATTGAATAATATGAGAGAGGAGACAACGACATTCGACCGCAAGTCACTGAAGGCGGTCACAGGCAAGACCCCAAAATGGGACGAGCTTGCTAAGGACTGCGTAGCTTTCGCCAATGCAAAAGGAGGACATATTTTCATTGGCATTGAGGACAATTGCGATTTCCCTCCAGCTGGACAATGCATCCCTGAAGACCTCCCTGGTAAGATACAGTTACGAATGTCTCAAATCACTATCAACACCTCCGTGCTTACAACTGTTAAGACTGCGGAAAACAATAAAGGAGAGTATATAGATTTGACTGTTCAGCCTAGCAATTCTACTATTGCCAGCACTATTGACGGAAAATACTATATTAGGATAGGAGATGCTTGCAAGCCCTTGCACCCCGACCAACTCTTACGTCTCCTCAATGACAAGCCGGCATATAGTTGGGAGACAAGTATAACTAGCGTGAAACGCAGCGATTACGACTCAACTAAATTCTGTCAGTTTCTTCTCGATATTAAAAACTCTCCGCGAGTTAGTCCTTTTGTCAAGGAAAAATCTGAAGATGAAATTATGGACTATTATATGTTCGCAGAAGGAGACTATCTCACAAATCTCGGGGTTCTATGGATAGGGCAGCGCAATGATAGAGCAAAGTTAAAATATGCTCCTGCCGTACAATTTATTAAATATGATGAGAGAGATGAAAAGGTCAACAAAATAGCATGGGACGACTATTCCCTCAATCCAAAGGAACTCTTAGAAGAAGTATGGAGCACTATCCCTGATTGGAAAGAAGGCATAGAAGTGTCGGATGGATTATTCCGCGACTTTATTCCGAACTATGGAGAGCGTACGGTAAGAGAACTCGTGACCAATGCTATCGTTCATCGACCATATACCACTGCGGGGGACATCTTCATAAATCTCTATCCAGACCGCTTGGAAATTCATAATCCTGGAGGATTTCCCATAGGGGTTACGCCACAGAATATCCTTCACGAATCCAGGCGCAGAAACGAACACCTTTGCAAGGTTGCCTATGACCTCCTTTTGATGGAAAAGGAAGGCTCCGGTTATGATGTCGTATATGAAGAATTACTTGCCAATGGCAAACCCGCACCTATGTTGGAGGAGAGGGATGATAGAATAGTTGTAACAATTAGCAAACTGATAGTAAAACCAGATATTGTACGACTTATTAAGTCCGTATCGGAACAATATTGCCTCACGCGCAAAGAAAAAATAGCGTTTGGATTGATAGCCCAAAATCAGTCTTTATCTGCGTCTCAGTTTAGTAAGTTGCTTGATCTTAGAGGTGCAAATCCCACTAGAGGCTGGCTAGATAGACTAGTAACTAACAATATTATCTTATCGCAAGGAAAAACAAGAGGGACAGAGTATTTTATCAATCCTGAAATTATACGGGCCTCAAATTTTAACAAGGCTCCAAGCCTAAAGACCATAGAACCCCATCGATTGCGCGAACTCATCTATGAGGATCTGAAATTATATCCAGATAGTTCAATTTCTGAAATATCCGGAAGGATAGGCCAAGAGATTTCCAGATATAAGATTCGTGAGCAATTGAAGACTCTCATTGAACAGGGGCGCATCATATCAACAGGTACCAAAGCTACAACAAAATATGCTTGTAAAAAATAGTGTTGAATGGCGCTAATTTTTAACAAAACATTTAACAAGCACGCGACCTAATCTACTGATTATCAATAATAAAACCTTTGTTAAATAATACAATCTAATTTTACAAAGAGACTAGTAATACTGAAGATACGATGCTCATCATGCGCAACCCCGTCTTAAGTATTTTTATTGAGAAACAGTAACAGCCTTTCAATTTAGAATAATAAACAAAGCCTAAACATTTGATTTTCAATAATCATCAGAAGCAACTTAACTAATAGATTCAAGGCACTGATGATAGTTAACTTGTAGGATATAACTGACGTAGTACATATAACGTAATCCTAAAACTTATACTTGTTTTTGGGATTAGGCGTATTCGTAGTGTGCTATATGGTGGCAAGTACTCGTTCTGAATGCTCTTGCCCTCTTGGCATGGCATTGTATATAAGGCCCACATTGGTAACCTATGATGAAATGCAATATATTCTTGAAGAAACAATCCACAGAGTGTTGTCGTTTATAAAACATTTTCGTATGTTTGCGATGCTTTAGGCGAATAGTCTGGGCGTACATATTTGATGAAAGTGTTTTCACTTTATCCTTTAAAAGAAATCTGACAGTTTCAATGAGAGAAAGGATAAACGACAGCACCGTCATCTGTATTTGGTTTCGTATGCTTTACGCAATCGATACGGGTGTGGGGATTGTTTCCGTTTATTTTCTCTCGGGTTTTGTCAGAACCTCTTTTAGAATAAACGAATCGGCTCCACACTTTCTTTGTATAAAGTAGTAGCATTGTATGGAGTCACAATGTGTTATCCTTTAATGTATATGACTTTAATCGAAAGAAATCTCGAAGAGGTTAATTCAAATTGTTCTTTGCGCGATTGGAAAAGAAAAATTTTGGAGAACATTACCAGAAATTTGATGTTTCCATCAGAATTACCAACAAAAGAATCTGTGATTCATTATGTTGCAGATATGAGTTTTGATTATCATAATGTTGCTCATAGTGGAAAACTTTATGCGGATAACCGTAATCCTACAGATGGAGATATTGACTTGCTGGTAAAAATTGTGTTGGCTATTTTTATGGAATGCAGTTTAATATCTCCATATGATAATTATTGTCAAGAAGTCGCTTGGACCAAGAATCAGCTTTTGGAGAAAATCAAGAAGGATGTTAGATGGCAGTTTGATAATGAATCATAAGTCTATGAAGAGAATATTTAAATATTTGTTGTTGCTCGTTTTTATACTGTGCACTAGTGGGTGTGAAAAAGATTCTCTTATAATTAGTCGTGGCACGATTAGTTGTATAGAAGGTTCTTATTTTAATTTAAGTGTTAAAGAGGCATATAGCAGGAGAGGCGGAAATATAACCTGGATGTCGTCAGATACGAATATTGCTTCGGAGGCTCCAGAGAGAGGAAATTCAGATGTTGTGTCTAGGTGGTATGCAAAAAAAACAGGTCATTGTGTAATTACTTGTGACTATTCAGGTAAAACTGCATTTTGTTATGTGTCAGTAATGCCAAAGGTAGATACTTTTAGGATTGAAGAAAAGTCAATTAAAATACCGGTTGGTGAAAGTCGAAGGCTAAACTTTCACTTAGCTCCTTCCTCCAATCTGATATGTGGAGCTATAAATTGGACATCTTCAAGTGAAGATGTTGCAATTGTTAGTGACGGGCTCGTTAAGGCTGTAGGCAAGGGCCATTGTCTTGTTTCTGTTAGGTATCTTAGTATGAGCGAGAGTTGCGAGGTTAAGGTTGCTGCTCCTCTTGAAGATATTAGTCTTGAAAAACAATTCATTGACTTATATGAATGGGAGATAGGACGGATTAAAATTAATGTGCATCCAGATGATGCAACAATTTATGACCCAATACAAGTTGAGTCTATTAAGGTTTATAATGGTGATGGCACTTTCGTTGATGGCTCAGATTCCATAGTTGCTTATATTGAACAAGATGATGAAAATGTATTAGTGGTTACTCCCATGAGTTTTAATAAAAATCCTGCGTGGTATCCATTATGCGCTTATGTTAATTTGAGAACAGGAAACTATACTGCTTCTCTTAGGGTGAATATTTACCGGCGTGTGGATTAAATATACACCTTAGGCTTGCAAAGATGTATTATTACAATTATTTCAATGACAGAATTCAGAAAACGGAGAACCTTGGTGGAGTAGCAATTTCTCTAGCACTCGATTTCTAAATGCGCATTTTTAACTGTATCCTAGTGGAAAGAATATAATGGCATCAGTGACGGATGATTCGTGCTTATGAGTGGAATGTCCAGGACATTTCAACGCTGGAGCATCGGAAAGACGCTGCTGTTAACGGTAACTGCGAGTGCAGCATTTTCGGTAAGAAGTAGTGCAGCGTTATGGAGGTCATAACAAATGCTCTTGCACATAGGGATTACTTGATTCAGGGTAGTGAAGTTCACGTCGATATGTTTGATGACCGTATGGAAATTATTGCTGTCCGCTAAAAGTTAGCGAGCAACGAGATATCCATCCGCAGTGCT
>OWIQ01000550.1_pt1 | contig 20054 bp, 14 predicted proteins | sample 1732701 | NCBI WGS metagenome assembly OWIQ01 (sample SAMN05065744, study PRJEB22554) | human gut metagenome | biome: ENVO:2100002; feature: ENVO:00000062; material: ENVO:00002003 | host: Homo sapiens | place: USA
TTAGACTCTCTCATAATAGTTGGTTTTGTGTCCAACTTTTGGGGTGCAGTTCAATGGCAGGCGGTGTAATGGCTTCTGCCCAGCAGAAGAACATCTCACTGAAAGTGTCCAATGTCTCCATTGAGTCGGCATTGAACACAGTCAAGAGCCAATACGGAATCTCTATTGTCACTCAGATTGAAGGACTTGATCTTTCGTCCAAGGTGAGTGTTGACATCAAGAATGCTTCTGTCACTGAAGCGCTCAAGGAAATTTTCAAGCCCCAGCAGATCGACGTCAAAATCGATGGCAATGTGGCAATGATTTCAGCGGCTGCCGCCAAGAATTTCACCGTGAAAGGTATTGTTACCGATTCTGCCGGAGAACCGGTTCCGGGTGCCATGATTCTCGTAATGGGCACAAAAGACGGTGTGACTACGGATATTGACGGCGCATATTCCCTCACATTGACCAAGCCTGCCACGCTTAAATGCACTTGTCTCGGTTTCGTGGACCAGGAGACCAAGGTCAGCAAAGAAAGCAATGTCAATTTCACAATGACGACATCCTCTGAATTCCTTGAGGAAGTAGTTGTGGTAGGTTATGGTTCACTCCGTCGCTCGCTCGTCTCCAGTGCCATCAGCAAGATGTCGGTGGATGACAACAAACTTCGTAACGTGGACAGCCCTGCAGCTCTGCTCAGCGGACGTATCGCCGGTGTATCCGTCAGTGGCGGATCCGGTAACCTCGGTTCCGGTGAGCGTATGGTCATTCGAGGAATATCTTCACTCAGTGCAGGCAACGAACCTCTCTATGTGATTGACGGTGTGCCTATTACGAATCAGAACGCGAATCTTACCAATCTCGGTGAGGATATGAGTTCACTGGCCGTCCTCAATATCAGCGATATCGAGTCTATCGATGTGCTCAAGGACGCGGCATCTGCAGCAATCTACGGTTCCCGCGCCAGTAACGGTGTCATTCTCATTACCACCAAATCCGGTGCGGCGGGAAAGTCCACAGCCCGTGTCAATGTCAGCACGAGTGTTTCGCAATTCCCTAACATCCACAAGATCAAGATGGCGGATTCGAAACTCTATGTGGACGCATATAATGAGGGCGTGGACAACTATAACAAGCAGTATGGCCTGTCTGTAGGTGATGACAAGTATAAAGTCCATATTTTCAATCCTTTCGGCACTTTACCTGATATGGATTGGATGAAGGTCATTACCAGGCTCGGAGTCAGCTACAATGCAGACGCATCCTTCTCCGGAGGCAACAAGACCACCAATTTCTATATTGGCGCGAACTATAATCACAAGGAAGGTGTCATCAAGACCAATAGACTGGACAAGTTCAACTTGAAGGCCAAGGTCCAGCACGATTTTACCAAATGGCTTGAGGTGGGCGCCAACATGTCGGCCAACTATATGAAGACATATCAGGTACCTGGAGCCAACGCTGGAACTACGATTATCGGACGTTCTTTGGAACAGAGGCCTTATGACCGTATATATAAACCGGATGGAAGTTATTATATCGGTGGTACTGACGGACTTACGTTTCATAATCCGATCCAGGTCCTCAACGAGCAGAATGCTTATATCGAGAATATGAGATTCCTTGGCAATGCTCACATGAATCTCAAGTTCCTGGATAACAGGATTTCTTTCAAGAACACTATCAATACAGATATCACCCAGCTGTATGACTATACTTTCTACAACTCCAAACATCCTTATGGAAAGGGTGTAGGCGAGATCATTGACAAACATGAGACCGTCATGAACCTGAGTTTCGATTCAGTATTGAATTACAACGACACATATCTTGACGGTGATCTTAATTTCAATGCTATGCTCGGTCATTCTTTCCAGAAAGTAAGCACAAGAACCATAACTCTCGACGGAAAAGGATTTCCTTCTGATTCGTTTGATGTGGTAGGAGTTGCCTCAGAGGTAATCGGTTATGGTGGCAATGCTTATGCCTATGCACTGGAATCATACTTCGGTCGTCTTAACTTCGGCTATAAGGACAGATATACCCTCACAGCCACATTAAGAACTGACGGTTCTTCCAAATTCCGTCCTAAATACCGTTGGGGCTGGTTCCCTTCAGTTTCTTTCGGTTGGAATGTGGGAAAAGAATCATGGATGAAGGATAGCGGAGTCGATATGAAACTTCGTGTAAGTTACGGTAAGACAGGTAACCAGAATGGCATCGGCCTGTTCTCATCACAGTCGCAAATGGCTGGTGGCAAGAACTATATGGGGCATAGCGGTATCTACTCGACCGTATTCGGAAACCCTAAACTGACTTGGGAGAAGTCCGGTCAGACTGACGTCGGCGTCGATCTCGGTTTCTTCAATGACAAACTTACATTGATTGTCGACGGCTATGTGAAGAACACGACTGATTTGCTCTATTCCAAGCCTACTTTTGCAACTTCAGGAACTACTGCCATTATGAGTAATGTCGGCTCTATCCGGAACAAGGGTATTGAGGTGACCATCGGAGGTAATCTCGATTTGGGACCTGTACACTGGACAACTTCATTCAACATTGCCCATAACAAGAATACCGTTACTTCCATAACCGGAAACGATGACCTTATCGCCATCGGAAACAACAGAGTACTCAAAGTCGGCGAGGAAGTCGGAACGTACTATCTCTTCAAATTCGACGGCGTATATCAGTATGATGCTGAGGTTCCTGAAGCACTTTATGCGGAGGGGGTGAGAGCCGGAGACTTCAGATATGCAAACCTTGACGGTGATGCCAAAAATCTGATCAATGATACTGACCGCGCTGTCAAATACTCTTCCAATCCGAAATTCAGCGGAGGATGGAGCAATACATTCTACTGGAAAGGCTTGAGCCTTGATGTGTTCCTTTCATATTCTTACGGCTCGAAAATTTATTTTGGTGAGGGAAGTAGTCTTACAAGATGTGGTACAGGTATGGGCGTGATGGAAAAAGTGGCATTGAACAGATGGACTGGACCTGGCAGTACCAACGTATATGCCCGTGCTATAACCGGTTCCAGCTGGAATGTGAAAAACTCTGATTATTTCCTTTATGACGGCTCGTTTATCAGACTCCGTTCTCTTACCCTTTCTTACAATTTCGGAAAGAAAGTCCTTGAAAAGATTCATATGAAAGGGCTTAGGGTATTCGCACAGGGCGACAACCTGTTCCTTCTTACAAGATATCCGGGTTATGATCCTGAGGTTTCAAGCAATCTCGATGCGAGATACTTCGGAGTAGATGCTCTCAATGTACCTCAGCCTCGTACAGTTACTTTTGGATTGAATCTAACTTTCTAAACAGGGATATAAATGAAAAGATATATTACACTTGCACTGTCCGTGCTGATGGTGCTGAATTCATGCTCGCAGATGTTGGATATATATCCGCGTTCCGCGATTTCTACTGACGGCGTGACAGAAAAAGACCTTTCTGCTCTTCGCTACGGTGTGTATTCTGCCATGCAGAACAAACCTGGCGGCACTGGCCATATATGCTTCGATGTTCTCGGTGGTGACATTACACAGAAGAACTACAACCCGATAGATGTTTATAACAGCTACATGAAGACGCTCGGCTCGAATGTTACGGGCCAATGGAATAATTTCTATAATGAGCTTTATCATGTGAACTTGCTACTTGCAACTGTTGAAAAGGCCGGTATTGAGGCAAATAAGATTATTTATGGAGAAGCACATTATTTCCGTGCGATGATTTATATGAATCTCGTGACAAGATGGGGAGGAGTGCCGATTCTCAGAGTCAATACCACGGACAGAGTGGCGAGAGACACTGTTGAGGACTGCTGGAAGTTCATCAATGAAGAGCTCCAGCTCGCAATTGACAATCTTGAGCCGTCCACTGATATGTATATGGCTTCCAAAGAAGCAGCACAGGCTCTTGCAGCCAGAGCATATCTCTATCAGGGAAACATGAAGAAAGCCGCCAAACTAGCAGAAGACCTGATTACCAGCGGTAAATATGCGCTTGAAAAGGACTTCAGCAAGATTTTCGGATATGGGCGCAAAGCCAACTCGGAGACAATCTTCGCCTTCAATATGGATGATACTGAAACATCCATCAAACTCGGCTCGGAGTACTTTACTTATGAGTATGTGAACAAGGGTAGCGGCAATTATTTCCCGACGAAGACGATAATTGACCGTTTTGAATCTCAGGATAAGAGACTCCCGGTTACGATAGTTACTGTAGGTACTGATAAATGTCTGGGCAAATATCCTGGAGGACAGGCATATACCGACCCGATTATAGTATCGAGAATCGGTGAGGTCTATCTTATCAGCGCAGAAGCCCAAGGATTCCCTGACGGATGCGAGCGTCTTAACCAGCTTCGTAGAATGAGAGGCCTTTCAGATAGCACGGCAAGCTCCGAAGCCGAACTTAAAGAAGCCGTTCTTCAGGAGAGAAGGCTCGAACTCATAGGTGAAAACCTGATATGGTATGATTATATCCGTCAGGGCAAGGCAGTCGAAAGATTGGGGATTACCAAAACACAGACATTGTTCCCTATTCCGGAAGGAGAAATCAGGGAGAATCCTCTGCTCAAGCAGAATCCTGGTTGGGGTGGAAATGAACTATAAAACAGCAAGAAAATGAAATCATTGAAATATATAATCGCTGCTTCACTTGCATTGGCAGCTTGTCAGGAGAAATCTATTCAGCCTGATTATGTGAACAATGAACCGAAAACTGAGGTGGCTAAAACGCTCATTGAGAAGACAGATATGATAGCCGCTCTCTATTCGGACAGTGAGACTGTAATTACTGACGGATTGACAATGACGGCATTGGAATATCTCGGCATGGACGGATGTCCTATGAGGATATGGTTCCTCAAGGCGGACCTGTCGAAACCGAATCTTTGTCTGGACCAGGTGTATGCAGGAGATGTATTCCAGAGCGCAGGAAGCAAACTTACGGAAATGGCAAAAAAAGCAGACAGTCCGGATCATTTCGTGTGGGCTGCAACCAATTCCGATTTCGGCTCGGAGACTCAGAAAGGCCCTCAGGGCATCTTCCATCATGAAGGGAAATGCTATAAGAACACTTTCAATGTCCTTGCATCGTCACCGAATCGTCCAAGATGCTTTTTCTATATGACTCCGGACAAGAAAATCCGTATGGCGGACAAGGCTGATTATGAAAAAGTAGTGTCTGAAAATCCGGATATCGTGGAGGCAGGGGCAGGTGGACCGCTTCTTATCATTGACGGTGTGTCCCAGAATATCCCTTCACAGAAGGACGGACTTTCAGAACGCCATCCGAGAACTTGTATGGGTGTCGAGAAAAACGGCACGACAGTATGGATGATGGTTGCGGACGGTCGTCGTTATACATGGTCCAACGGCTTGTATTACAATGATATGTGCAAGATCATGTCGGCTGTAGGCTGTCATAATATGATGAATCTTGACGGTGGCGGTTCTTCAGAAATGATAGTGCGTGCCTCTAAAGATAAGAATGAATACAATGTAATTAACTGGACCAATGATAATGGCGGAGAAGAACGCACATTGTATACGGGCATTTTATTCGTAACGAAAAAGTAAAGACGTATGAACAATATATTCAAGACAATCTGCCTCGTGCTGACAGGTGCAGCGCTGGCATCTTGTACGCTCGATTTTCCTAAGGAATCAGATTATCCTTTCCTTAGCGGAAATACCGGGCAGACACCTGAAATTACATTCTCCGGGCAGAAGGATATAGCAGTGGGGAAGACGGGTGGAGAATTCAAAGGCTCTTTCAAATCGAACCTTCCGTGGGTCGCTGAAAGCCTCGTTGACTGGATAGAAATCTCAAGTGACAAAAGGGGAATGGGCGGAAACGGTGAAACTGAATTGACTTTCAATGTTACCCGGAACACGACGCTCAAGTCCCGTACCGGACAAATCCGTGTATCCATTACAAGTGATGCAGAAGCTTGTATAAAGGTGGTTCAGGAGCCAAGTCTTCCGGAAGACCTTGGCAATGAATGGTTCATCAAACCTGGCGCCACGGGAAAAGGCACTTCTTGGGAGGATGCGATTGATCTCGGCGAAGCTTTGAAGGCGTGTGCTACTGCGGACAAATTGTATCTTGCAGCCGGAACATATACTCCGACACAATATGCAGGAGGCAGCAGCGATGCGGACAAGACATTTCTTCTGACTCAGAATGTCAGGATTTACGGCGGTTATCCTGCAAATCCTAAAGCAGGAGATGCGGCGGATCCAGCTGTCAACAAAACCATTCTCAGCGGAAATGAAAGTTCCACCCGTCACGTGTTTGTCATAGCCGCTCCCAAGGATGACGACTACAGTATACAGATCAATGGAATTACTGTCCGTGGAGGATGCAACACAAGTACAAAAGCCGGCTCCAATAAACTGAATGGTGAACTTTTCTACACCGGGTATGGTGCCGGAGTATATGTGCTCGGTTCCAATGTCAAGTTTACAAATTGCTTCATCAAGGATAACAACGCTGCCAAGTTTGCATGCGGTATGTTCAGTACGAACAATTCGTATGTCGAGATGGAATATTGTGAAATAACTGACAATATGGTGGACAACGGAAATGCTGCCGGAAGCCACAATGCCGGTACAATGATTCTCAGAAACTGCGGCATCAGACGTAACGGCTGCACCAAGAAATCACTCGTCGGCGGTTTTTATAATTACGACAACGATAAGAAACTTAATACTGCCAAAGCATATCTTTACAGCTGCGAGTTTGAAAACAATTCGGGTTCCACCAGCGGGATGAGAGTCAGCAATTTCTATGGACGAGAGAATTCTTTCTCCGTGATAGTCAATACTACTTTCTATGGTTCCGATGCGGGAAATGCTCCTATTGCGATTTATGGTAAGGGAGTAACTGATACTGAAGCTTATATCATCAGCTGTACTATTGCAGGAAACAAATCCAGCAGCCCTGAGATCTGTTCGGGTATTACACAGGCGGAGAGTAAAGTGAAAGTTTATAACTCAATAGTTTCCGGCAATGCAGGAGGACGCGATGGAATCTGGTCGGCAAGTGACCTGGAAAAACTTATTGATCAGAGAAGTGAAGTGATATCTTATTCTATCAATGCCGAGAAAGTGTTCGGTGGTGATGATGTGGTGTCCGGCTTGTTGTTCGATCCGAAGAAAATGCTCGGAAAGGCTTCAAATGGTGTGGTTCCTCTGATCGGCGAAAGCAATCCAGCCCTCACAAATGGTATGACGGCAGACCAGCTGAAGTCCATCAAGAGCGGCAGAAAACCGGAGATTGATGAGACGGAAGTGGCCAAGGACCAGAAAGGCAACCCTCGTACCGGTAAAGTCATGGGTGCCTATGTAGGAAAATAATCAATACAATACTAAACTAGACTATGCTTCAAGGGAGTTGTCCGTCACGGGCAGCTCCTTTTTTAACTTTACACATTCCTGCAGACATCAATTTTCTATGGTTGCTTTCAGCGCTTGAGTTTCTCAATCTGGAGGTGGCATATAGAAAAAAAAGGAGCAACCTCACGGCTGCCCCTCTCCAAAAACGTTCTTTGTTATATTGAAACCGAACTCAATTCGGCTCCTATGCGATGTATTGCGGCCACAATCTTCTTTGTGGTCTTTTCTCCAGGGAATGCTGCTCCACTCTTGTATTGCCTCATTTTGCTTTCGTTGATACCTGCATACTGAGCGAAGCGGCTGGCATTGATGAAATCGAAATCTTCGAAGAATGATGGCATGTCATAGCGAAACGTGACCTGATACTCTTCAGGAACACACTCTCCGTCCGCCAAAGCTAAATCACGGCAATCCTCGACGCTTTCGCGGAAATCTGCTTTGGCCTCCTCGATTGTCTCCCCAAAACCGCCGAAGTGATTTTTGCCAAAACTTTGCGAGGACGTGATAGCAAATCGCCCGTCCGTTCCCTTTTCAATAATTGCTACTATCTTATACATATTCATAATATACTTTCGAGAAAAAGTTCTTTGTTATTCAGAATCTGAATTCAAGAGTTCCAGTTCGGATTTCTTGAGCCCCGTGCCTCGGAATTGAGAATCTCTCGCCCGTTATTGCGGATTCCCATATTTCGTGGGATGTCCCCTGACGGACAAGAAAGCATCCGCTCTTCCGAAGCAGCCTCTTCAATTCAGAATATTTGGGGGTGGCGTGTAAATGACTGGTATTTAGATTATTAGCTATTTTCAGAGTTGGCAAAACATCAACTCTAAAAATGCCTAATTCCTTGTGAAACAGAGCCTTATGCTCCACGGAAAGTCGACAGTGTCAGGTTGTCCGCCACTCCGCTCTCGAATTTGTGGATGGTGGTCAATCCGATGCCGGATTGCTCCGATACATCTTTTTGGGTGAGCCCGCAGCGCATCCTGTAATCCTTGAAACGTGTGCCCATCAATCGGACAATTTCCGGAGTCGAATATTCATACAAATCAGCCATAGCCTTTTCTTTATTTAACTGTCATTATATTGATGGTTATGTCGTTGTTTAGCCTTTTATCTTCACGTAAGTGATAGTTATAACTGCAATAATATGAATTAAAACCAATAAAACGAACCATATCCTTAAATGTGGCCACGACCACAACCCTTACCCTTGTTGACATAAAACAAGAAAGACAACCAAAAATGCTGAACCACCTTTTCTGAAAACTGCTGAAATCAACTTTTCTGAAAAATGTTGAAGAAAAACTTGCTTTTTACAGTCACGATTACACCAAGTTGTTTTTTAAAATTATTGCTAAAAACATTTTGAGATAAATAGAAAAATGTATATCTTTGCAGTCGTTGGTCCATGAAGGACTTCATTTAGTTGATATTTAGATGAGCGGATCTATCCGTTAAACTTATATTTTTTATGATATTTAAAGTCTCGGATATTGATTCCGGGACTTTTTTTGATTTAATTTTAATAACACTATGGTAGATCAGCAATTATTTCAGTTTGCGTACATTCCGAAGTACGAAGAGGCCATTAATGCGTTAGCCTCGATAGCAGATCCTGAAGACTGGGACTTCTCAGATGCAAGAGTTAAAAAAAATGTTATTCTCAAAAATTACATCGAACATACTTTCAGGAAAGTCAAAGACGAGAACAAGATTGCTTATTCTGCCGAAAATAAATTTGCTTGTTTCAATACTGGCCTTATAACAAAAAACCTGGAGGAGATTTTTGCGTTCTTTGAAAGCAATCGCATACCAGGAAAGCAGAGTTTCTTCTTGAAATGTTTTTGCCGAAAAAGCGAGAGCGCTCTTCTGAGTGTATTTAAGTCGGATCTGCCCCAAATTGCCAATTACTTTCAAAAACCTGAAGATTTACTCTTTAATCCCAATTGTGTTCTAATACCACAAATCGATCACATAATTGAGGATAATAAAGACCGCTTTCCTATTGCTATGCAAACCTGTGGCGAAGATGAAATGAGACGTAAACTTGAAGGTGCTATTGATGAGGTGAGAAGAAGGGTAAGGACAAACTATAAAATTGCAATCCCTCAGTATTACGGCAATAGAATTCAACTTTTACTTCCGCTGAATTTAACCCCAAACTCTCCAAATGCAGATCTGGCGCTTGTCGTTCATAAACTTGATGCAAATACATATACGGCCAGAACATGTCTAACCTTAAAAATGGCGTACAATAATGCTAGACTTATTGTCAAGCCGCAGAGCAGTTGGTTGAAGCCTTAACAGTGAGTGTGAATAAAGAAGAGGTGCTTTAAGGTCTGCGGCTGCAATCAACACTATGATTGCAGCCGCAGACCTTAATGTGAGGTGCTATCTTCGATGCTTCCGCGCTCACTAAACTCACAAAAGCGGCACACGGAACCGAGTCTATCAGACGAGTTGAGATTGTTATCTGATATTACCGCATCTGCCAAAAGCTGTGATTACTTGGCTTCTGTCTTTGAGGAAATGTCATTAACTATCTCCGATATCTTTTCCGCTGTGCCTGGAATATCGGCATTATGTATTCTTATTCTTTTTGTTGTACCAGAAGAATTATCAAATGCGTTCACGTCGGGATATGAGTTGTGGCAGAAAGCGTTTCTAATGCTTCTGAGCTCCATCTTGGTGAGGTTGTCGTTCATAGTGTCGAACGTCTGCATCACTTTGAAGTCTATGTCTTTGGCATGATCCATAGATTCACATAGCTGTCTATCCGTTACGCCATTAGTAATCTTCTTTTCATAGTTCATGATATCTTCGAATACTTTGACTCGTTTCTCATCGTATTTCTCAATTTCATTTTTGAGGTCGGATGCGAGCACGGTCTCATTTTTGTGATACTTTAGAAGGCCATAAAGCCTTTCATCTGCGAGTATTCTATAAATCTCTCCATAGTCCTTGATGCTTACATTATGCTGCTCTATAACTAACTCTACTAAATCTTTTGTTATCGTTTTGTTTGGACGTCTCTTTATGTTGGAGAACTTCGCAGGGGTCTGTATCAATGGAAGTTCTTTGTCAAGGATGCTACCGGACTTTGAACCTATACTGCCTAGTTTCCACTCGCTATCAGGTACGCCTAGTTTGCTTTTTATGGTCTTCATAGCGGCAAGGAAGAGAAGTTCGTCTTGGATGACATATCGTCTGAGAGTTTTCTCGGTAGCCATGTATTCGTTGAATGCCCGTTTAATCATCGCTGCAATCTCATTCTCTGAATGATTATTGAGTCGCGACCTTCCGACTGAAAATGTAGGTTTGATAGGATTCTCCTTGGCCCAACATATGGCATCGGAAAGTGCACCAATGTATGTGTTGTGAGTATTAGAGTCCTTCTTGAGTTTTGATAGAATGGCTTCGGCATTTTTGAGGTTTCGCCTTACGACTTGAAAGAACCTATGTCCGTATGTATGAAGCATGTCTCCTTCGCATGCCCCATGGAATACTTGAGGGCTATCATTCTTGACATAATAGAAGTAACTATCAATCATAAAAGCAGAATTGCAATGGCCTCCCGCACCAATAATCACTTTCTTTAAAGCGTTTGCGTTTTCACCATTTAATGCAAGAAGATTCTCTCGAATTGATGCCTCGAAGAGTCTACGTGGCAGAATCACTGGACGTTGCAGGCAGCGCTCTGCGTAATCTTTGTAATAGGCATCGTCATTTACAGCCCACCTGATCCTGTCAGCGTGCAGGAATGGAGCATTGTCTGGTATGATACCTGAAAGGTAACTCTTCCTTGCATTCAGGTACTCTTTGTACAAATCGACTGTGTTTTTGGCTCCTGCATTGAATGCTATAGCAAGGAACGGATGAGTTCCGCAAGAACCATTTGCGGCAATGAGTCCGGATTTGCGGAATGCCATGCGCAAATCATCAGTAGTTGCACCTTCTTGCGAACCGAATGTCGCGATTAACCCTTGCATTACGCTGAAATTGAGGCCGGTCATTTTTTGGTCGGCATTGCATTCTTGGAAAAATACTATGTCCTTGGATATGAAGGATGCAAGAGAACCAGGTTTGATTTGTACGTATCCAGGCTTTCCTGGTTTGTTTGTATCACTATTTGTGGCATTGAGGTTTTCCTCAAGACGTTTAATTCTGTATTCAGTTTCTTCTTTTAGTGTCTCAATGAGTCTGTCGCGATATGCATTGAATCCACGTCCTTTATTGTTTTTTTTCAGGAGATAGTCTTTCATCTTGTCTGGAATATCTGATAGTGAGATTCCGTAGGTGGATGTCAGTTTATCATTGAGCGAAGATTCTGTTAGTCCGGAAGGTGTTAATAGTCCGTTCTTTATGTCGGAAAAGAATCTTCTGTAAGATTCGACCTTATCGATGATGATTTTTTCTACTGGTGCTATTCCTCCATCATTGCCAGGATTAAGCAGATGAAGAAAAAGCATCGCCTGCAATTCGTATATGCTTATCATGCATTGAGCTGGCAGACAAGTAACCTTATATTTGCCATTCTTCTCGTCGATTCTGGGAAAGTAGTTGCCGCAGGCCTCGTCATTACCGCTAAACCTGATGCCGATGTTGTCTTCAGTTATAAGATATCTTGTCCTGGAGTCATTGATGTAAGGAAGACAATTGACATCGTTTCTCGCTGCTTCATCGAACCCCTTTATTTCGAATCCCCTCCAAGGTCCGTCATTGCCATCGCGGTTGGATTCGCGCGAATCTTCCACTTCCTGAATTCTACCAAAGCAGTTGAGCGGTTCTTGGAGCACCCTGAGTCTTGTCTTGCCGTCAATGCATGTCTTGCTATCATTGAACAGGTATCTGAATATTCCGGCATTCATATGGAATCTTATTCGACTGAAGGCCTTGTTTACGTCGAACCATTGGAGCGCGAGCTGTGTGAACCGGTCTGAAGAGCGTCGAAGCAGGATGTGTTCCCCCGTTGAGGAGAGTATGCTAAAGGTTGCCTTGTCTTTAGCTTCGAGGAGCTCAAAAAGTTCTTTCGGGCATTTTTTGAGTTCATTTAGCATGTCGAGAGCCACTTGTATGTCGTTACATGTAGCATCTATCTTTCTTTGAGGCAGCCTAATTCTTAAATCAGAGAGGACTTCAAGAATCAGTCTTCGTTCCGAAAGTTTCGGAGCTGGTGCGTTATTATTAAATGCGCTAAGAAATCCAGATTGGTCAAGGAATTCGGTTATGTATTTCTTGTCGAGAAGGAGGCAGATAAGTTGTATCTTTCCTACTGTGGAGAGTCTTTCAGGGTTTGTCCCATCTCGTAAGGCGCTGCTCCGATTAAGGAAGAGCGGATATAAGAAGTGATCTGGGTTGTAAATAGTTTCTTTTATTCCGTTGTTGTTTCTAAATTTAACCTTTCCCTCTGTTATAAACTTCATAGACTGGTCATCAATCATTCCAGCCTGCCCTTTATTACTTTTGTCGCTAAATCTACTCTTAACTCTTCTAGTTGCGACCGTACAGACTTTGTTTAGAAATATCCCGGTTTGCTTTTCGGAGTTCCTGGATGCTGCAATGATGTCCTCACTTCTGGTTTCGACGTGGCGCGTGTGGGAGTAATAATTTCTAAAGTAATTAAGTGTGTATGAGACTGTCTTGAGACAATCTCTCAGTTCCTTTACGGATATCACGCGGTAGTCTTCATCCGCACTATCTTCCTTGCTGTCCTTTTTTCTGATAGGGTTGCATATCATCCATACGGCGAACGGAAAATGCCTGCATAGGAGTTTCCTGAGGCGGTGTTCAATTTCTGGCTCAACCGGTTCATTAAGGATCCTCATCTTGTCCATCCTGTTTTCCATATTGTCTTCATCCGACAGACCAGTTGCTGTCGCAATGTGGACCAGAGTCGTGTACATATTGTATCGCGCCATATTGAAATATGCGGCCCAGAGCGGTTGCAGTTCATTTTTCGGGCGTAATCTCTTGCTCAAGATAAGATTGAGTTGTTCCGGATATTTGATATTGTCAGTCGTTATTGTTTCATTTATTGCTGATGAAATGGTTGAGAATGATTTGTCTTTCATATATTTACGGGTATATGTGTTGAGCGTGTGTTGGTTTATTATAACTATAAAATTAAAAATAATAAATGAAAGAATCAATTATTAATGTGCAAAATCTTCGAAACGCATGGAAGGTAGTGCGTTCAAAGGATTCGTCAGGAGGAGCGGATGGAATAAGCATTCAGGATTATGGACAAAATAGTGGCCGTAATCTTGAGAGGTTAAGTAAATTGCTTTCTAAAGGTCAATGGAAGCCTTGTCCATACGTTGACGCTCAAATTCCGAAGTCAGGTGGTGATGTCAGGCTGATTGGGCTGGCATCGGTCGAAGATAAGATTGTTCAAACGGCAATTAAAAATATAGTAGAACCATTGTTGGAGAAGACGTTCAGTTCCTCAAGTTATGCGTATCGACCAGGAAGAGGACATCTAAGATGCGTCAGGAGAATGGTGTCTGAGACAATGTCAAAGGAAAACACATGGTACTTTCGTGCGGATATAGATGATTATTTTGATTCTGTCGATAGAGGACTGCTTTTCAAAAGACTGAAGTCAGTGATTAAAGACGAATGGGTCGTGGAGATGATTGATCTATGCGTGTCAATGGGGCGCATAGATTCTACGGGGAAATGGATAGATAGCAGGAAAGGCCTGCCTCAAGGGGCGGTTTTGTCGCCTATTCTTGCAAATTTCTACTTAAATTCGTTTGATCAGTCTATGACATCAAGAAACTCGTCATTCGTGAGATATTCCGACGATTTTGTAGTGTTGGGAAGTGATGAAGTGAATATTCGCAAGTGCGCAGATGTGGCTGTCGCATATCTTCGGGATAAGATGAGCCTCACCCTAAATGAGCCATACGCAATTGGACGTTTGGATGAAGGATTTGATTTCCTTGGTCTGCATTTCAGTCGTAATGGTGTGAGTGTTACTGAACTTAAACTGGAAGAATTGTCAGGAATGATTGAAGATGTGAAATTGGAAAATGGGCAATTGTCGCGTGTGTATGTGAAAAGTTTGGAAGGAATAAGAAGATATTACTTGAATGCTCTGCCATCATCTTATTTACTTATTTTTAAGAAGATGATGGATGATGTCTGTGCAAGGTGGGAGAATTCAGGTGTAGCAATATCCCAAAAGATGGTTGCACAAATTCGGCGTTATGTGCTTGGGGATGATTTAGTTAACGAGGCAATATCAAAGAACGGGAGCGTGTCTATAAACAAGGCAAAAGCCATCAGAAGCAGGAAATTGGAGTATAGAAAAATTGAGGCGGAAAATGCAGAACTCGTTATATCTGGACATGGCTATTTCTTAGGTGTCACTGGACAGTGTGTAATTCTTAGAAAGAATGGTCAGCCAATCAAGGTGCGCAGCAATGCGATTCGGCATATAACTATTATCGGTCATGGAATTGGCATTTCTAGTAATATAATTGAATTCTGTCGGGATAAGGGTGTTTCTATTGATTTTTTCTCCATGGATGGCGAGCATCTTTCGTCTCTCTTGTCTCCATCGTATATGACAATGTCGTTATGGAATAGACAGGCAGAACTAACGCTATCGGAAAGATGTCAGATTGCTCGTAAATTAATTCTCTTCAAGTTGAAAAATCAACGGAATTTTTGTCAATATCTAAATAAATATCACGGAGGAAAGGGAAAAGTGAATGAGTTTTCATCATTTCTTGTAAAAATCGACTCAATTATTTCTTTAGTAAAGACTGTAATGCTTACGGAAACTTTTTCCGCGACACTAATGTCTTATGAAGCACATGCGGCTGTGGAGTACTGGGAATACATTAGGAATGTAGTGGAAGATAGTGGCGTTGAATTTTATAGTCGAGTAAAACGAGGCGCGAAGGATGTAGTGAATAGTATGTTGAATTTCGGATACTCAATCCTTTATCCGAGAATATGGCAAGCAGTACTCCGTCACGGATTGAATCCATATTCCGGATTTATTCATCGTTCTGAAGGAAACGCAAATCTTGTGTTTGATCTTATCGAACTGTTTCGCTGTCAAGCCGTTGATCGCGTAGTTGTTAGTATGATAAATAAGGGAGAAAAATGTGATGTCGATACTGATGGCAAACTCTGTGAATATACAAAAGCATCTTTAACGAGGCATGTGTTAGAGCGGTTGGAACGTTATGAGACTTATCGTGGTGAAAGCAGAACTCTAAACAATATAATTGATTTACAGGTCCTGGATTTATCAAGGTCCATATCAGATGGCTTGCCATTTCGCCCGTACGTGGCCAAATGGTAAATCATTTGCGAAAATTGTTAATATTATATACCCCTCTTGTTTGCGCCCCACATCGGTCAACCATATTGTGTCAAATTATAAGTTGTCGCAAATGCTATAAATTGATTGCGATTTGTGAGGCTTTGCGAAAGTTCTTAAATATGATAACTGTAACTAACAGGTAATCAATATAGTATTAATGCCATTTTTCGTGAATGATATTTCTACGGTGATCTTCTTGCTTCTTTTGCGAGACAAAAATGCCGCATGTGGAATACGTAGATATATAAAACATGCTGAAATACCTATGAAATAATGTGAAAAAATAATACATTTGCGAATGTGGTAGTTCAAAGCTATGATAGAATTGTATGTAAAGCGTTTGAGGTATCCCCTTATAGGAGATTATACGTACAAAGGTGTTGGCTCTGAATTGGTTGCTAACGCCCTCACATGAGAGGGTATGACAACATATGAAGAGTGGAGTGAATTCTTAGAGTGATAAGAAGTTGCTAACGCCCTCACATGAGAGGGTATGACAACGAACTTGAAGGTGACTTCCTGTGCTCCTCCCTGATAGTTGCTAACGCCCTCACATGAGAGGGTATGACAACTCAAATGAGAGTTTTCCGTTTGCATCGCGAGTGTTGCTAACGCCCTCACATGAGAGGGTATGACAACCTGGCTTTTGAGGAAATTCCACAGAGTACTTTGTTGCTAACGCCCTCACATGAGAGGGTATGACAACATTAAATTTTGGTACGTAGCCATCAACTGATCCAGTGTTGCTAACGCCCTCACATGAGAGGGTATGACAACAGAAGTCGATAGTATTGAACTCCTGCGACTCCATGACGGTTGCTAACGCCCTCACATGAGAGGGTATGACAACCTGGCTTTTGAGGAAATTCCACAGAGTACTTTGTTGCTAACGCCCTCACATGAGAGGGTATGACAACATTAAATTTTGGTACGTAGCCATCAACTGATCCAGTGTTGCTAACGCCCTCACATGAGAGGGTATGACAACAGAAGTCGATAGTATTGAACTCCTGCGACTCCATGACGGTTGCTAACGCCCTCACATGAGAGGGTATGACAACATTGATTTTAATTGACTTGTGGTGCTCAATGGTCATCTTCCAGAAAGATGCGGAGGCACGATAGTTCTTATATCATATTAATCGCGAACCAACAGTTCGTAATAGTTGATTACATTTGCAACCGATAAAACAAATGACTATGAGAACTAAGAAAACCTGCGTTATTGTTGCATACGATATATCCAAGGCTAATAGAAGAAATCGCATCGTTAAGTTGCTCGATATTTGTGGTCATAGGGTGAATCGTAGCGTGTATGAATGTATGCTAAGCGATGCGCAGCTGATTATGCTGAAGCAATCTCTGTTACGAATAATAAATCCCTCCGAGGATTCGATCGTGATGTATCCTATATGTCTAAGCTGCTTTTGCAAAGCGGAGTATCTTCCCCGTCAGACCCATGTTGCCAAGGTTGTAAACCTATTCGACTGATGTCTTTTTCGTATTTATGCAAGCGAACTAATAATTCGTTTGTAATTTATATTTTTGCAATATTAATTATAGAAATGGAGGAATAATGCCTGTAAGCAAAGACGCACTAAAGAGATACAGAGTGATAGATAAATTGCTCTCCGATCCTAATCGCGACTACACTACCAATCAAATATTGGATTACGTTAATAGAATCACGGATAACAGGGTCGGAAAAAGAATGATTCAGAAAGACATTCTTGCACTTGAAGAGGAATTCGGTAAAACGCTACTAAGAAACAGTGGGCGTAGAGGTTCGGTTCGCTACGAGGATCAATCAACGCCGCTTTTTTATCAAGAATTGACGAGAGACGAGGAAGAACTCCTCAGAGAGGTGCTCAGAACTCTCGGGCAATTCGAGGGACTAAGCAATTTTACTTGGTTTGATCTTCTTAGTAAAAAGCTAAGTGTGAAAAATGAAAGACGTCCATTCCCAATAATCTCTTTTGGGGAAGATGACATTCTTCAGTTCTCATCTAACCTTCTTGGCAGGCTGTTTACAGCCATTTCTCGAGAAAAGACTATAAGCATTAAGTATAAGCCGTTCGGAAAGAGTGAGAAAGAATATGAAATATATCCGTATCAGTTGCGTCGGTTTAACTATCGCTGGTTTCTCATTGCTACTCCAGTGGGCAACGAGGTGGAGCCGTATAGAGAGGATTTCGTCGCAAACTTTGCACTTGACAGGATGAACCCCGATTTTGAATATCTTGAGGACGTTCCATACGTAAGAACATCTGTAGACTTGAAGTCAAGGTTTCATGAGATTGTTGGCGTAACTTTATATGCAGACAAGGATGTTGAGTGTATCTATTTTGCAGTAAATTCCAAGTCGGTCAATTATGTCCGGAGTAAGATGATACATCGGACTCAGATGGAGGCGATGGACGAGGAACTACAACACTTGAGACAAAAATATCCGCAATTCAAAGGATGGTATTTCTTCTCAATAGAGTGCCGGCCAAATCCAGAATTATTTGCTCTGTTTGAATCCTATGGAGGAAATATCGTAGTTCTTGAGCCGTATCCCATAAGGGCAGAGATAGTAGAAAGAGTCCGTCTGACTGCAGCAAATTATGGTATTGCGGACATGTCGGGAGATGAGAGTGCCGATAAAGATAAGGGGTGGCAATACTGATAATATGTTTCGTGATTGCTTGATGGATGCTGAATGAGCCGTCTCATACGGTATGATTGACCAAATTTTAGGCAAAAAACTGAAATCGGGTAAGAATCGGGAAGTGATTCCGTTGATGATTGTGAACAAAACAAAAAACGACATGAAAAACACAGAAAAAAGACAGGTCGTAGAGACAATCTACGCAAAGAACATGGACAGGACAGACAAAGGAATCAATGAACTCATCATAACCGAAGCACTTGCCGAGGCGACGAAGTCATGCAATAACTCAAATGAGTACTTCATGGTGCTCAGCGCGCTGAACCTGCTGAACTCAGCGATAAAGGACAAACGCTGGAAGCATGACCTTTCGTACGGGTTTATCAAAGGTAGAGCAGCCGAACTGTTCGAGAAGTTGATAAAATCGCCTATTGATGGCGTGAGCGCCTACTACGACTCCAAGGAGGGGGCTGTCTTCTTCAGTGTTGACGGAGTCGTTTTCAGTTACCATAGGATAAGACTATCCGAAAGGATAAGGAACTTCATCGTGTCACCAGGAAACAAACCGATTCCTTGGAGTGGAGTCAGACTGCAAAAGATACCAGTCGAACTTTTCGATCTGGCAAAAGCAGCCTGACGCTATTCTTTGATACCGAAAAATATGTTATATTTGTATGTGCTTTTAGCACAATTAGTTCTTTGACATGGTTCTATCTGCCTCATACTTGAGGCAGGACAGGTAAGGAAGTGTAGAGGAAGAAGTTCCCATTATTTTCCGTTTTTTGATGATGCCCTTAGCTGAATGGTCAATCGTATTTTTTGGCCGGATGTAGGATGGCACGGTGCTATCCGAGATATGGCAGTCTCAAAAAACAGAAAAATATGGAACAGACAAAAAACGCGATTGCCTCAGCATCAAACATCAATGTACTCTCAACTTTCACTCAGGAGTCGCTCAACTCCATGATGGACACTGTCCGTCGCACTGAACTCAGAGGTTACTCGAAAGCTCAACAGGACGACATGTTGGGTGATGCTCTTCTCCATCTTTGTGAGAAAGCCAGCAGTGGCTACTTCAGCAGCGTGGATAGTTTCAGCGGTGTCAAAGCCTTGAGCTTTACCATCATGAAGCGCAGAGCTGGGGATGTGAGAGATAAGGTCAAGACTTTCCGCAAGCATGTAGATATTGATCCAAAGGATATATCGGATATGTTCGATGGCGAGTTCGACTTAACGGAGGATGTGGATGATTACGAGGATCAGAAAGACACGATGAATCGCTTCATCAAGGCCCTTCCGGGCAAAGAGGGCGATGTGTTGAGAAAGACCTTAGAAGGTTACTCCGATGACGAGATTATGGCAGATCTCCAGATATCACGCAACAACGTGCAGAAGACCAGGTGCACAGCCAGGTCCAAGGTCATCAAGTTCATGAAATCGTCCGAGTATGGATGTAGCAACAGCGGCTCCGAAACACTCCAGTCCGCTGAAGCATCCGCTTCAGCGGATTTTTTTGTTCGTCCAGCACGAACATACTCTAATGGGTGCAAGTTCCTAAACCGCCCTGATAGTGGGAAGGTTACAGCCAAAGGCAAGGGTGTCCGCCGCGAGACGGAATCTGAAGGAAGCCGGCGGCAAACATCTGGTCTGACGGACAGAAATC
>OWIQ01000561.1_pt1 | contig 19781 bp, 18 predicted proteins | sample 1732701 | NCBI WGS metagenome assembly OWIQ01 (sample SAMN05065744, study PRJEB22554) | human gut metagenome | biome: ENVO:2100002; feature: ENVO:00000062; material: ENVO:00002003 | host: Homo sapiens | place: USA
TCTACACAAGGCTATTCGTCGGCAGCGTCAGATGTGTATAAGAGACAGATGTAGCCCCATGCGAAGGGACCCCAGTTCCAGCCTGCTGCGTGGCCGATGGGTGCAATGAACACCCGGAACACGAACAGTACGATGATCAGCATCACCATCAGGGACATGAACAGGATCACGATACCCAGAACGATATCCCCAAAGGTGGTGGGGCCGTCGTCCGGCTCCGCGTAGCTGCCGTCGTCGTAGCTGCCATTGTTCAGATTTACCCCATAAACACTTGCAATGGTGCTGGCCACATTGTTGGCACAGGTGGTCACTGCACCGTCGTAATCATAGGCGGCAAAGTCATTTTCCATGGTCTGGGCGATGGCGCTGGCCTGACTTTCCAGCGTGGTGTTGCGGAAGCCGTCGCCGTAGGTCACGTAGTAATCGCCATCCTCGTAGATGGGCGACTCCATCACCAGCAGGATCAGCACGCCGTTGTTCTCGGAAGCCGAGCCGATGCCCCAGGCGTTGAAGGCCTGTGTTGCATAATCCTCAGTGGAATAATTACCCGTATAATCTACAGTCAGTACGCCGATCTGTGCTCCGTTGCAGCTGGACTGCAGCTGGTTGTTCAGATCAACGATGGTCTGGGTAGTGCTGTCGCTCAGGATGTTGGCATCATCCACCACACATTCGTCTTTGGGCAGGTCCGGCAGGCTGGCGGCGGCAAGGGCCGCCGGGCACAGGGCCGCTGCGCCCACCACAAGGGCCAGCACCAGAGCGCTTACGCGTTTTGCAAAATTTTTCATGCGAAGGGTTCAACCTCCTTTACACCGGCAATGGCTCCCAGCACGCTGGCCGGGAAGCCGCCGGTCTCTTTCTGGTAGTCGTAAACGGCATCGTTGTATTTCAGGGTGCCGATAATGGTAGCCGCACTGTTGAACTGGCCGTACTGGCCCTGCACCGCGCCCATCTTCATGGGGTCTGCGGCCTGCTCCTGCAGCTTTGCGTAGAGCTGATCGATCCGCGACCCCAGCACCTCGTTGGCCTGATACAGCGCATGCATCGTGCTGCCCTGATAATAGGGCAGCGAGGTGAGTGCCTGACTTTTGCCGCCGTTCTGCACGGCTTCCAGACAGGCGGTAAAATCGCTCAGCGCGCTCTGTGCGGCCTGTACCTCGGCACTGTCCGCTCCCAGTGTGCTGCCGGCGGTGGTGATGATGTTTGCCGCCGTGTTCATGCGGGTGGTCAGCTCCTCGTTGAGGTTATAGCCGTTGTCTGCCGCCACACCCACCGTGTACCATTTGCAGACTTCGTTGTACCGGCTGCGCAGCTTGGCGCTGCCAAAGCCCAAAAAGGCCGCCAGCATCACCACCACGCTCAGCGCCAGTGCAGCTGCGCGGGTGGAAAGGGCTGCGGGCAGCTTTGCTTCCAGCCCTGCCAGCTTCTGCTGCAGAGGTGTCAGCGGCACGGCCTGCTCCGGCTGCTTTTGTTCGCGGTAGCTGCCCGCGTCAAAACCGCCGGAAGTGCTGTTCTGTTTTTGCGAAAAATCTGCGTTTGCCATCTCAGCTCCGGATCTCCATCATTTTTGCTTTCAGTTCGTCCTCGATGCGGTTCAGCTCCTGCTCGGCGGCAGCGCGCTTTGCGCGGCCCTCGCTCTGGATCTTGTTCAGCTCGTCCAGCGTCTCGATCAGGCTCTTGTTGGTCTGCTGCAGGGTCTCGATGTCCACCACACCGCGCTGGCTCTCCTTTGCGGTCTCGATGGTACCCATCTTCAGGGCCTCTGCGTTCTTCTTGAGCAGGTCGTTGGTCATGTCGGTCACGGCACGCTCAGCCTGCATGGCCTGCTGGCTGTGGGCCAGACCCAGTGCCAGCACCATCTGGTTCTTCCACAGGGGGATGGTGTTGACGATGGTGGACTGGATCTTCTCTGCCATCATGGTGTCGTTGTTCTGCAGCAGGCGGATCTGCGGGCCCATCTGCAGGCTGATGTTGCGGGTCAGCTCCAGATCATAGAGCTTCTTCTCAAAGCGTTCGCACTGGTCAGCCAGATCGCGAGCCGCCTGTGCATCCTCCGGCAGGCCGGAAACCTTGGCCTTGTCCATGGCCTGCTGCAGCTCGTTTGCCCGCACATCGGCCAGCTTCTTTTTGCCGGCAAGGATATACATGCTCAGCTCCTTGAAGTAGGCCATGTTCAGATCATACATCTTATCCAGCATGGCGATGTCCTTGAGCAGCTGCACCTGATGGCCCTCCAGCATGGACTGGATCTTTTCCACGTTGGTCTCGGCCTTGTTGTACTTCATCTTCATGGCATCCAGCTGGTCGCCCTTCTTCTTGAAGAAGCCGAGGATGCCCTTTTTTTCTTCCTCGCCTGCATCAAAGCTCTTCAGCTCACCGATCAGGCTGGTGATCATATCGCCCACTTCGCCCAGATCCTTGGTGGCCACCTTGGAAAGGGCGGCCTCGGAGAAATCGCCGATCTTCTTCTGACAGGCGGAGCCGTACTGCAGCACCTGCTGGCTGTTGGTAATATCGATCTTTTCAGCAAACTGATCCACCATGGCCTGTTCTTCCGGGGTCAGGTTCACCTGCGGCTGCTCCGGTGCGGCAGCTTCCTGCTGGGCGGGTGCTGCCTTTTCCTCTTCTGCCGGGGTGGGGTCCAGCGTCAGGGTGGGTACTGCGGGTGCATCGAGGTCAAAGTTGAATGTATTATCAGCCATAAGAGATTCCTTCCTTTCCAAATACCGTTTACCTTTTCTCTTAGCTCAGGCCCTGCCCTTTGAGCATGTTCTGCAGCACCGTGATATCTGCAGAAAGGTCCATGCTCTCGGCGGCGTACAGGGCATCCAGCTGGTTTTCAAACGCCGTGGCAATGGAAGCAGCATTGTGCTCCACCTCGGTACGGATGGCTGCGGCATTCTCGCCGCGCACGCCCTGCTTTGCCAGCTTTGCATACTGCTGCAGAACGTTCACCGCATCCGGCAGGTAATAGTTTGCGAACCTGCGCACCTGCTTTGCCTTTTCCGGGTTTGCTTCCACCGCTTCCACAATGGAGCGGCCCGCCTTTTCCATGCGGGTCATGGCGGCAGAGAGCTGCGGGTCCGGCAGCTGCTCGTTGAGGGTGTGCAGGGTATCCAGTTTCTGCTGAATGTCGGTCAGCATCGCGTCCACATCCTCCACACCTGTGTGGAAAGGCACTTCGTACTCCACCACCCGGGGCGGGCAGACCTTCTGTGCCGCACCAAAGGCCACAAATGCACCGCCCAGCGCCGCCAGCAGCGCCCACAGCTTATACACCGGCAGTACCGCGCACAATACCAAAAAGACCAGTGCCATTGCATAAAATGGCAGAACGCTGGGCTTTCTGGTGCGGATGATCTTGCTCATGTTTCTTCTCCTTGTCCGGGGCATTGCCCCTTATGTCATCCATAATACCGCACCCCGCGAAAAACGCAAGGCTTTCACGGATAATTTACAACCTGGCCATCATTTGTTGATCCACGGCAAGAGGGCCGTGCCCCAGATTTCGCGCAGCTTTTCCGGGCGGCAGGCAGCGTTTGCCGGGCTGGTGCTGGGCAGCTTTACCGCTGCAATGCCGGACACCGGCTGCAGATACTTTGTATAGATCCGGTATGCGGTGGCTCCGTTGCAGAATACTGCTTCGATGGGTGCCTTTGCCAGCAGAGCGGCAATATCATTCGGCACTGCATCCTTGATGGAAGCGTCCGCTGCGCCGGTGATGGTGCAGCGTTCCAGCGTGTCCCAGAGGGCCAGCCCATGGCGCAGGATGATCTGCTTTTTGGCTTCAATGTCCTCACGGGCAGGCACCGGCTCACCGGTCAGCGCGGCCAGCACGGGCCAGAAGCGGTTCTGCGGGTGGCCGTAGTAAAAGGCCATCTCGCGGCTTTTGGGGCTGGGCCATGTGCCAAGGATCAGCGCCCGGCTGTGTTCGTTATACACCGGGTCAAAGCTCATTGTCCGCCTGCACTTTCAATTTTATCCCAAGGCGAGCCAAGGTCGCGGCCGGACGGCTCTGCTCTGGGGCCGTCGAACCACAGCTCATCGATCAGGTCGGCAAGGCCGTCCTCCCGCACATCGCCAATGATGCGGTCGGCGGCAGCCTTTGCGTCCGGCGTGCCGTTTGCCATGCAGCAGCCAAGGCCCGCTGCCTTCAGCATAGCCACATCGTTGGCAGAATCGCCTGCCGCCACGGCATCGGCCAGTGTCAGGCCCATTTTTTCGCACAGGTCGGCAAGGCCCACGCCCTTGTCCATTCCACCGCGCACGATGTCGTAATAGCACAGGCCGTCGGCATTCTGCGCACCCACCTGCATCCAGTGCAGGCCCAGATGGCCGTACTTTGCCGCAAAATCTGCCACGTGCTCCGGCGGCACTGCCGCAAAGGCCGCGTGGGGCATGTCGATCAGGTGGCGATCCTGATCTTCGCCGTCCACACAGTCCAGCCCGATGCTGTTCATCTGCTGGTAGCCCCTGTGCAGATATTCATACTCGCAGTAGGCGTAGCAGGCATCCCTGAAATTGAACTGCAGCGGATAGTTATAATCCTCGCAGAAATCCACCAGCGCGTACATTTCCTCAGCGGTGAGCGGGTGCTCGGCCACGATGCGGCCCTCGCGGTCCACCACACAGGCACCGTTGCAGGTGATGGCATAATCGAACCGGATGCCGCCCAGCTGGCCTTTGAGGTTGACGCACGGATACGCACGTCCGGTGCTGAGCACAAATCTGCCGCCTGCGGCCTGCAGCTTTTTGATGGCTTTTACCACCTTCTGACGCGGCTTGCTCTCGCCAAAGGGCACCAGTGTGTTGTCGTAATCGCTTGCCAGAATCTTATATTGCATTCTATTCTCCCCTATGGAACTGAGTTTTGTACCAGTATACCATACTTTTTTAAAATTGGGGTGCATTTGGGCATAAAAATAAGGCTACTGCACAGAATTCCATGCAATAGCCTTATTTTGTTTCACGATGCCGTTTTCTTTGCAGCTTCTTCTCGTGATCACGCAAACACGGCCACGACCACCTGCATTGCCACGCCGAGGAATGCGCCTGCACCCCATGTCAGGCCGGTGATGAACAGGTTCTGCTTCCACGAAGGATTGGTGCGCCACAGCACCGCAAGGCCCACGCCTGCACCGGTGCAAAGGCCCGCCACCAGACTGGAAAAGCGCAGAGCACCTTCCACATACAGCTGGGTCAGCAGCACGCTGGCGGCGCAGTTGGGGATCAGGCCCACCAGCGCAGCCACTACCGGCTGGAAGAAGCCCATGCTGCCCAGAAGGTCTGCAAACACATCTTCGCCCACGCCTTCCACGATCAGGCCGAACACCAGACTGAACGCAAAAATGAACACAAAGATCTCCAGCGTGTGGCGCAGGGCCGCTTTCCAGATGGGGGCGGGCTTGCCCTCTTCGTCGCTGTGCTCCTCGTGACAGTCCACCTCGTCGGCATGGCCGGTGTAGCCGCCGCGCAGCGATTTGGGCAGCACGCCGCGCAGCACAAAATCCAGCACAAAGCCCACCACAATGGCGTATACCACCTTGATGACCATGAGCACAGCCAGCTTATTCCAGTAGGCCGGCATGGATACCAGCAGCGGGATGGCTTCGTCGCTGGTGGCAAGGTAGACGGCCATCAGGGTGCCCAGTGTGATGACGCGGGAGGAGTAGAAGTTGGACGCAATGGCCGAAAAGCCACACTGCGGCACACAGCCCAGCACCGCGCCCGGAATCGCGCCCCAGCGCCCGCCACCTGCCAGCAGTGCTTCAATGCGCTCACCGTGGCGGGTCTCGATATACTCGATCAGAAGATAAGCCAAAAACAGGAAGGGCAGCATCTTGGCGGTATCCACCAGAGATTCGCCCAGAACATCCAGAAACAGTTCCATATACACTCCTAAAAACGACCGTTCGTCGCTTCATTTTAGTAAATTGCAAATTGGTTGCATTTTTGAACAGGGATGATTATACACGATATTCTCTCCAATTGCAATACCAAAATGCAAATTAGTTGCAAATTTATATTATAGAACGCTGCAGCGCGTAAAAAGCACGATCTTAAATGGTCTCCGCTGATGCTCTGACCATTTTCAGCGGAATTATTATTTTATTTCGCAATTCTGGAAAATCTGCGGATTTTCCAGAATTGCCTTTTCACGGGAGGAGTCATAACCGAAAGCGGAAGCTGCCGCGCTGGTTTCCTGTGGAAACATTCGCGCGGCGGAGTTAACGTTCTGCTTGTTTTCAGCGGGCTGAACCCTCTCAGGAGCTGGCACGCCGCAGGCGTGACCGAGAGGGTTCTGCCCGCAAGCACAAGCCTTTCCTCCACGACCCCCGCCCATGAAAATGGGGTCCAGAAACACCCGCAGGCGTTTCTGGACCCCAAAATCAAAAATATAATTTCCTTAGCTTATGCGCAAAGCAACGCGGAGCGCATTCAAAATCGTCCCACACAGCAGGAGTCTGCCTTTTGTTTTACCCCTTCATTGGCACAAAGCCCACAAGGTCTTTTACCACCTCGCCGCCGATGATCAGGCCAGCCACCGAGGGTACAAAGGCATTGGAACCCGGCACCGAACGGCGCTGGGTGCACTTGCGCTGGGTGCCCGGAGGGCAGATGCAGTGATTCTTGCAGCTGATGTCGTCATCCTCGATGGGGGTCATGGCAGGCTCCTTGGAGTAGACCACCTTCAGGTGCTTGATCCTGCGCTTGCGGCACTCGGTACGCATTACCTTGGCCAGCGGGCAGACCGAGGTCTTGTAGATATCGGTCACTTCAAAGCGGGTCGGGTCCATCTTGTTGCCTGCGCCCATGGAGCAGATGATGGGGGTGCCCACCTCCTTGCACTTCATCACCAGCGCCAGCTTGCCGGTAACGGTGTCAATGGCATCCACCACATAGTCGTACTGGGTAAAGTCGAACTGGTCCTGTGTTTCCGGGCCAAAGAAGCACCGGTGGGTGGTCACCCTGATGTCCGGGTCAATGTCGTGGATGCGCTGTGCAGCCACATCTACTTTATATTGCCCTACCGTGCTGCGGGTGGCGATGATCTGGCGGTTGAGGTTGGTCAGGCAGACCTTATCATCATCGATCAGATCCAGTGCCCCCACGCCGCTGCGCGCCAGCGCTTCCACCGTGTAGCCGCCCACGCCGCCAATGCCGAACACCGCCACGCGGGAATTGTGCAGTTTTTCCATAGCTTCCGCGCCCAGCAGCAACTGCGTGCGGGAATACTGATTTTGCATTTTGTTCTCCTTGTTACTTTTCCACTCTCGTAATGGTGCCGCCGCCCAGCACGGTGTCGCCCTGATACAGCACCACGGCCTGACCGGGCGTAGGGGCGCGCTGGGGCTGGTCAAATTCCAGCCGGAAGCCGCACTCCGCCGGGTAGACGGTGGCGGCCTGCTCCACCTGATGGTACCGGGTGCGGGCTGTGACCCGCAGCGGTCCGGTCAGCTCCGGAATGGCGATCCAGTTCACCTCGTCCGCATACACGATGCGGTCGAACAGCATCTCCTCCGGCCCTACCGTGACAGTGTTTGCCTGCATGTCCTTGCCGCAGACGTACACAGGTGCCCCCATGGCAAGGCCCAGCCCCTTGCGCTGGCCGATGGTGTACCGCACCGCGCCGTTGTGGGTGCCCACCACCCTGCCGCTCTCGTCCAGAAAATCACCTACCGGGTAGTGTTTGCCGGTGAAGTCCTCCATAAAGCGGGCATAGTCGCCATCCGGCACGAAGCAGATGTCCTGACTGTCGTGCTTGCGGGCATTGACAAATTTGTGCTGCTCCGCGATCTCGCGCACCTCAGTCTTGTGCAGGCCGCCCAGCGGCAGACGGATATGCGCCAGCTGCTCCTGAGTGAGGTTGTAGAGCACGTAGCTCTGGTCCTTGCCCTCGTCCAGCCCCTTTTTGAGCAGGAAACGGCCGGTGGCCTCGTCCTGCTCCACCCGGGCATAGTGGCCCGTGACCACATACTCCATGCCGTGTGCCCGGGCCCAGTCCAGCAGATGGCGGAACTTCATATATTTATTGCAGTCGATGCAGGGGTTCGGCGTGCCGCCCGCCTCATACACGCGGACGAATTTTTCAATGATCTGTTCCCGGAAGTCGGCTGTGAAATCCAACACCTCGTACGGGATATCCATGGCAAACGCCACCTCTGCTGCGTCCTCGATGTCCTTTTCCGAGCAGCAGGTGTGAAAGCCGGACTGTCCCAGCGTTTCGTTGCGGGTGAGCCGCATGGTGATGCCGGTGCAGTCATAGCCTGCCTGCTGCATGAGCCATGCCGCCACCGAGCTGTCCACGCCGCCGCTCATGGCAATGAGGGCATGCGGCTTTGAATCAGGGGTCTGTGTGGTCATAAGTTCTCCTTTGGTGCATTCAACACACTAAAACAGTAGTATAATAGTAACTCTGAAAAAAGAGCTTGTCAAGACGCAGCGAGCTGCTGCACTGCGGCCAGCAGGGCTTGCCGCTCGTTGGGATATTCTTCCCGGATCACACCGTCCAGCAGCGCTTCCAGCACTTTGCGGATGCCCGGCCCCGCCGGGACGCCTGCCGCCATCAGGTCGCGGCCATTCACAGCCAGCTGGCTGACGCGGCAGCATACGCCGTCCGCGTCCAATTGTTCGGCCAATTCGGAAAGTGCAGCAAAATCAGCCGCCCGTTCCGGCTGCAGGGCTGTGCCCAGTGCTGCCAAACGCCGCACGGTACACAAGTTATATTTGCCCAGTAGTCGGCGGGCGTAGATAGTAAAGTCGGGTGTGACGGTAGTTTCTCTGAGGACCGTCCGCTGGGGTGGGACCCTGTTGCCGAAGGCAATAGGGCGGGCGATGGAATGGCCTGCAACGGCAACGACTGCCGCCTGCGGCGGAAACAAGGAGTTGCTGTTGGAGCAGCGGCCAGCAGGATGCGAGTGCTGCTCAAAGCACGAAGCATCCGCTGGGTGCCGCAACCCGTACTCGTGTCCGAAGAGAAAGCTACCGTCACGCCTTCTGGCTTCCCGCACCAACACCGCCGCCTCTTCAATCAAGGCATTGGAGCAGCGCAGGCGCTTGAGTGTGCGGCGGATGCCGTCCTCGCCAAGGCTGTACAGCAGCGCCGCCAGCCGGATGGGCAGGTTTTCTGCACCCGCCGGGCAGGCATCCACCACCGGCTTTGCCGCCGCCAGTGCCTCCGATGAAAGCTCCGGCAGAATAACAAGCAGTATTTTTTTGTCAAGATATGCCGCAGGGGCGGGAGCGCTCAGCAGTTTTGCAAGCTCTTCCTCGATGCGCTCCACCGATACGCAGTCCAGATGGGCACACAGCTCCTGTGCCGCCTGCGCCGTGGGCGGGTCGATGGCAAAGCCAAACCGGGCTGCGAAGCGGTACAGCCGCAGGATGCGCAGCGCGTCCTCGGTGAACCGCTGGCGGGGCACACCCACCGCCCGTACGATGCCGCTTTGCAGATCGGCCTGCCCGCCAAAGGGGTCCACAAGGCCCTCTTTTTCATTGTAGGCCATGGCGTTGATGGTAAAATCCCGCCGGGCCAGGTCCTCCCGCACATCCGGCACAAAGTGCACCTCGTCCGGGTGGCGGCCATCTGTGTAGGTGCCTTCTGTACGGAAGGTGGTGATCTCGTAAAGGGCACCGCTCTGCTTCACCGTTACCGTGCCGTGCTGCAGACCGGTGGGGATGCACCGCTGCGCGCCGAACAGCTCCATCACCTGCTGCGGCAGAGCACTGGTGCACAGGTCCCAGTCGTGCGGTGTAAGGCCCAGCAGACTGTCCCGCACGCAGCCGCCCACCACGTAGGCTGCATAGCCCGCCTTGTGCAGGGTGTCCAGCAGCTCTGCCGCACCCTCGTCCATCCGGATGGTCATGGCTGTGCCTCCTCGTACTGCAGGGTGATGCTTTTGCCGTCAAAGCCGCACTCCGCCGCCGGGAAGATGCTCTGTGCCTGCGCGGCATATTCCTCCGGGTCGGTGATCATGGGGGAATAATGGGTCAGCCAAAGCCGCTTTGCCCTCGCCTGCGCGGCAAGGGATGCGCTCTGCCCAAAGGTGCTGTGCCCCCACTGACGGGCCTGGTCTTCCTGCTCCGGAAGGGCATAGGTGGCATCGCATATCAGCAGGTCTGCGTCATGCGCCGCCTGCAAATAATACGGGCAGGGGGCCGTATCGCCGGAAAATACCACGCTCAACCCCTTGCGCGGGGCGCCCAGCACCTGCGCAGGCTGCACCGTTCTGCCCTCCACGGCAACGCTCTGCCCTTTCTGCAGCAGCTTCCATTGCTGCACCGGCACCCCCAGCGCCTGGGCCTGCTCCGGCGAAAATTTGCCTGCACGGGGCAGCTCCAGCCGGTAGCCAAGGCTTTTTACCCGATGCTTTGTGGCAAACGGCACCAGCCGCGCACCGGCAGGCCAGCCCTCGCTCAGCGCATCCAGCGCCAGCGGCTGGCCCGGCATAAGCACCTGCGGCTTCACCGGATAGGGCAGCGGGCCGGTCAGTGCCCGCACCGCCGCCCAGATATCCGGCAGGCCCTCCGGACCCAGCAGCGCAAGCGGTCTTGTGCGGCCCTGCGCCCCCAGAGTCTGCAAAAGGCCCGGCAGACCAAAGATGTGGTCGCCATGGTAGTGGGTCAGGCAGATGGCATCTGCCCGCATCAGGTTCACGCCCGCACGGCGCGCTGCCGCCTGAGTGCCCTCGCCGCAGTCCCACAGCAGGCCGTGGCCGCCGCAGGCAGCAAACGCCGCCGAGAGTGCCCGGTCCGGCAGTGGCATGGTAGCCGCAGTGCCCAGCAGTGTAATGGTCAGCATAAAATCGTTCTCCCTGCACAGTAGATTTCGATATTTTATTGTACCACAGCCCAGCACATTGCACAATCACTGCTGGCCGCGCATAGCATGGGCCAGCACAGCAAAAAGGAGGGCGTGGCAGGATGCGGCACAAAAAGGGCAGTTCGTTTTCCGGCAGATACCGCCGCAGCGGTCGGTTTTTGCGCTGGCTTGTGCTTGCCGCGTTAATCCTGCTTGTGCTGGCGTGCTGCTACGGGTGTGCGGTGCAGAAGCTGGTGTATTCTTCCCGCGGGACCATGATCTTTCTGCCCAGCGGGTTTTGAAAAAATGGGAGCATCCTGCTGCACAGAACGCTCCCATTTTTCTTTTTACTTTCCATCCGAATAGGGCAACTGGCCGGTCAGGGTCAGTGTTTCGGCAAGCTCGTCCTCCGAGCGGAACCGCCACGCCGCCGCTCCCACGGCCACATAGCAGGCATCGGCACGACCCTCCGGTGTAACGGCAAGGATCATCGTTTCACCGTCGCCCACCGCCGTTACCATGCCATCCGCACTCACAGTTGCCACGCCCGGATTGCTGCTGAGCCATGTCATCGTTCCGTTTTTGGTGCCTGCAGCCTGCGCGGTCAGCTTCTGACTGGCTCCCACTGCCTGCAGCAACATGGCATTTTTGCTCATCTGCACCCGTCCGATCTCCGATGTGACCGTTACCGTGCAGCGCAGCACCTGCCCGGCTGTGGTCAGTGCGCTGATGACGGCCTTGCCGGACCTCTGCGCCTTTACGGTACCGTTTGTGCTTACCGATGCCACCGCCGGGTTGCTGCTGACCCACTGCCGCACATAGGTAAACCCGCCTTTGTTCTGTTCCAGCTTCAGCTGTTTCGTCGGGACAGGCTCCTGCTCTGTAATGGTAAGCGTCAGATCGCTGGTGTTCAGCACCAAGCGGCTGGCTGTGCTTTTGCGCACCGTGATGGTACAGGTGGTCTTTTCGCCGCGCTCATTGCGGGCCGTGACGGCCGCAGTGCCCTCGGCATGGCCGGTCACCTTGCCGGTGCCGTCCACCGATGCCACTGCCGGATCACTGGAAGTCCAGATCAGAAAGAAGTAGTCGTTGGGTGCCTGCACATTCAGGTAGGCCACCGGGGCCGGGTCTCCTTCGGTGATATCCAGCGTCAGTTCGGCAGTGTCCAATGTCATGCCGCTGTCCGGCAGCGGCTGCTCCTGCGCAGCATAGGCCGACAATGCCCCGGCTGCAAACAGTTCTGCGCACAGCACCACTGCACAAACACACGCTTTGAACCCCTGCTTCATGGGCTTTGCCCTCCCCGCCTGCTTTGCTGCAAGATCCTTTAAATATTCCTGTCTCCGTATTATTTTACACGCAGTGCAAAACCGGGTCAAGTTTTTTGCCCATTCTGCCGGGCAGCTGAGCCTTATTTTGTGGAGAATAATAAAATCCGCTTTTCAATTTTGTACAAAACGCCGCCGCACCCGGCAAACCGGATGCGGCGGCGCTGTTCTGCTTTTGAATTTTCAGCTTAGTAGTTGATCTTTTTCAGCTCAAAGTAGCTCTGCGGATGTGCGCACACCGGGCACTTGAGCGGTGCGGACTTGCCGATATAGGTGTAGCCGCAGTTCCGGCACTGCCATACCTGCTGCTCCTCGCGGGCAAAGACCTTGTTGTTTTTCAGGTTTTCGGCCAGCGCACGGTAGCGCTCCTCGTGCTCCTTCTCGATCTGTGCCACCATGGTGAACAGTGCTGCGATCTGAGGGAAGCCCTCTTCTTTGGCCTCCTTGGCCATGCGGGGGTACATCTCGGTCCACTCGTCGTGCTCACCGCCTGCTGCCATGTCCAGACAAGTCAGGGTATCGGGGATCGCGCCGCCGCACAGCAGCTTGAACCAGATCTTTGCGTGCTCCTTCTCATTGCCGGCGGTCTCCTCAAAGATCGCGGCCAGCTGCTCGTAGCCTTCTTTTTTTGCCATGCTGGCAAAGAAGGTGTACTTGTTGCGTGCCTGGCTCTCGCCTGCAAACGCTTCCATCAGATTTTTCTCGGTTTTGGTACCCTTCAGTTCCATGATGCTCTCCTTTCAAAAACGGATCTTCTGTCAGGATCGACCGATCCCGGCTCTATCATTCAGCCCGGCGGTAATTTTTTCGCCTGCGGCTCAGGTTCTGAACAGAGTATACCATATTTTTTGATGGAAATCAAGAATAATTCCTATTTATTATGAGAATATTTCTCAGTTATGCTGCTTCAGTGCACACACAGCAATGCTCAGGGCGCTCCACGCTGCCTGATACATCAGCACCGTTGCCACCGAAAGCTCCCAGATGCTGCCTGCACTGGTGAGCAGCGCTGCAATGATAATGGAGAACAGCACCGAGACCATCTGTACCGTGGTGGCGCTGCTCTCGGCGTTCTGGGCCTGATCCGCAGCCTGCAGACCACCGGTCAGGCTGGCAAACGCCTTGAGATGGATCATGCAGCATGTGTCCTCCGGGTCTTCCGGTGCGGCCTTGATGGCGTTGCACTGCTCCTGATCCAGCACGGTGATCATGCCTTCCGGCAGGCGGTATGCTTCGGTAATGTGGTGTGCAGTCAGACTGGGGTCCTGGCATGTGACCAGCAGGCGGATGTTCTCCTTTTGCAGCACGGCAAGGCCGCGGGCCACATTGCGCCCGCCCACATATTTCAGCACGAACATAGCGTGCAGGTTGCCGGACACAGCCAGATACAAAATTTGCAGCTCGCCGTTCTTCGAGTGCTGCATCTCGTATTCCTCGTCCGGCAGTGGCACGCCCTCCTGCTCCAGATAGCGGCGGGTACCAATGAGGATGCGGTTGTTATCGCACCAGGCGGAAAAGCCCAGCCCATGGTGCTGCTCCAGATCCTTGACCGGGAACAGGATGTCTGTGCGTTCCTCAACGATCTGGCGGAACAGCCCCTTCAGGGTGCCGTGGCTCTCGTTCAGCACGCTGGCCGCGTACAGGATGGCGCGGTCGATGCGGCCGCCCTTGAAGATGCGGATATCCTCCAGCTGTGCGCTGTCGGCGGTGAACAGGTCATCTGCATCGATCTGCAGCGTATCAATGCCGCCCAGCTGCTCAATGGCCTGCCAACCGGGCACGACTGCGCCCACAGCCGCAGCCGCACGCTGCAGCCGTAGCGAGGCAACGCCCGCGATCAGGGTAGAAGAAAGCGGTGCGCCCATGCACAGCACAGCTGCCATGGCAGCCGCAGCTTTGTTCCAGCCGGCACCTGCCAGCAGGAACAGCACGCCGCTGAGCAGGGCAACGCCCAGCAGGATGTACGAAACTTTGCGTGCACGGCGCTCGCTTGCGCGCTCGCTCAAGCTCTGCTCCACAAAGCCGTCAGCTTCCTTCATTGGGCGGCTCAGCAGCACCCAGGGGTCCTTCTGTTCCAGATCCCGTGCAAGGGCGCGCAGCAGGTCTTTGTCCTTGGCGCGGTAGGCGCCCTCGAACTCCACACCATTGGTCACCAGCTCATAGCCGCCCTTGACAGCAGCCAGCATCACCCGGCTGCCCAGCAGCGCAAGGAACAGCCCCAGCGCGGCCATGCCGCTGAGCAGCGAGATGCCGGTGGTGCCGCGGTAAACATTTGCGTTCAGCATGGCTGTGACCGCCTGCACCAGCGCTGCCACTGCGGCCAGCGCCGGCATCGTCTCGGAAGAAGACCGTCCGCGCAGGCCGTTCAGGCCGTCGCGCAGCACCGGGAAGCCCACGCACAGGCTTGCTGCCAGCAGCAGCAGGTTTGCACCATAGAATGCCGCCGGGGCAGCATCCGGGTCCAGCGCCGCCATGGCGGGCAGCAGCCCATCCGACACCAAACCAAAATGCAGCAGCACCACAGCCAGAATGCCGCCCAGCACGCAGCGCAGCGTCAGCTCTGCGCTCATGCGGTGCAGCTTATCCGCCGTGGCCTCCGGCTCGGTCAGCTCCGTTTCGGCATGTTCCTCCGGAGACACCGCGTCCTCCGCCTCAGCTTTCAGTTCCGGCTGTGGCGCAGCGGATGCCTTCTCCGATGCCTGCTGCGGCTCTTCGCCGTCCAGCGGCAGCAACGGCAGGCTCATGGTGTCCTCTTTTGCGGCAGGCTCCTCTGCCGGGGCCAAAGGTGCCTGCGGTGCGTCCTCGCTCTGCGCCTTGCCAAAGAAATCGGCCACCGGCTGCTTTTCCGGCTGCGGCACAGGTTCCGGCTGCAGCTCCGGTACCGTCTCCTTTACCGCTGCAAACACAGCCGCGGGCAGCGGTGCACCGGACGGTTTCTTTTTGCTTTCATCCGGTTCAGTTTCTGCTGCCGGGGCTGCTTCGGCCCTCGGTGCAGGCTTTTCCGGCTTCTGGTCGCTCAGGCCGTTGATCATCGCCTTGAGCTGTGCCATCTCCTGCTGCTCCTGCTCTTCCTGCGGCAGCAGCACCTCCGGCGCATTCTTGGGGTGCCGGAGAGGCTTTGCCGTGCTGTGCTGCTCTGCGGGTCTAGCCGCCGGGACAGCGCTCTGCCGGGGTGTTTCCGGCTTCACTGCCGCCGGGGGTTCCGCCGTTTGCGGTGCAGATTTTTCCTCCGGCTTTTGGGCGGGTGCTTCCGGCTGTGCATCCTCTGCTTCCTTTTCCAGAAAAGGCCACGGGGCCAGTTCCTGTTCCGGGTCTGCCTCCGGCCTCAGCATCAGTTCCAGATCCGCTTCCGGTTCCGGCTGCGCATCCTCACCCAGCCGCACCTCACCGGTAGGCATTTCCTGCGGCTGCTCTGCTGCAGCTTCGTCAGTCTCCTGCTTTTCCTTACCACGGCCAAACAGGCCAAACCGTTTCTGCGGCTTTTCCTCCGGCTGGTTTTCGTTCCTCCGGGTCATCTCCTCCGGGATATCCACCGCCGTGGTGCTGAAAAAGGAGCGGAACTTTTCATCCGGGGTCATTTCCCGGCCATTATTTTTATCTTTCGGCATTCTAGTCCCTCCTGTAATTCAAATTGAGGTTCCGGCCCGAATGCCGGATCATGCCTGCTGTGCTGCGCGCTGGGACTGGATCTCGTACAGAATAATGCCCGCAGCCACCGACACGTTGTAGCTGTCCACACCGGTGCCCGGTGCTGCCATATCCAGCCGCACCACACCGTCGCACAGCTTTTTCACCAGCTGCGAAACACCGCTGCCCTCGCTGCCCAGCACCAGTGCAATGGGGCCGGTCAGGTTGTTCCTGCGCAGAGACACGCCGTCCATATCGGCGCAGTAGACGAACACACCCTGCTCCTTCAGGCGGCGGATGGTCTCGCCGATGTTGGCCACACGAGCCACCGGCAGGCGTTCTGCGGCACCTGCGCTGGACTTGATGACGGTAGGCGTGACCGATGCGCCGCCGCGCTTTGGGATCACGATGCCATGCGCACCGCACAGCAGAGCACTGCGCATCACGGCACCCAGATTGTGCGGGTCTTCAATGCCATCGCTCAGCACCAGAAAAGGTGCCTCGCCCTTGTCCTTGGCTGCTGCCATCAGGTCGTCTACCGTCACGTATTCGATCTCGCTGGCAAATGCCGCCACGCCCTGATGGCTCTCGGTGCCGGTCATCAGGCGCAGCTTGTTGGGGTGCACCCGCTTCACCGTGGCACCCGCTTCCTTTGCCAATGCGGTATAGTAAGCCGCCACGGCCGGAGCCATGCCCTCAGCAATGAGCACGGTGTCCACGCCGGAACCGCTTTTCAGCAGTTCGGTCACCGGATTTTTGCCATAAACAAGGCTCTCGTTCTTCTGCAGCGGCTCTTCCGGGCTGCGGCGCGGACGGCGCGGCTGGTTCTTTTCTTCCATGATGATTTTCTCCTTCCGTTGTATCACCGGAAGGTGCTGTGCACACCCTCCAAAAGGCGCGCCGCACTCTGGGCCGCGCACCGGTATGGTCTGAAGATGATAACTCATCTTGAAGTATAGCATAAGCCGACCTTGTTTGCCAGCAAATTACCGTTTTTTATCCGCGTCCTGCAAAAGTTTTTCTGTTCGTGGTGCCGGAGACCGTTTCCGCTTTTTTGCAGAAATGTTCTGCCGCCCTGCATCAGCTTTACCCGGCTGCTGGGTAGATATCCCTCTGTTTTGCCGGAGAAAAAAGTTTTCCACAAAAACGCGGTATACAATCCGTAGAAGAGCGATTATTTTTCCACATGTTGAAAACCCTGTGGAGAAAGTTCAAAAGTCCAGCTTTAAAGCCTGTTTTGCCTGTGGAATTCCACACTTTCCACAAGGTTTTCCACTTTTTGGTTCGACCTTTTTTGATTTCCTGCGTACAATTTGTAGAATACAAGTCGGAAATATGACAATTTTTTGAACTGCATCCTGTCCGCTTTTGCCAAATTGCCCAATATCATTTTGACGAATGTGGATCTGTGTTGAAAATCCGTCCTTCATCAAGCTTTCTGTCTTTCGGCCGCTCGTTGCACATTATATGGAAATTTGTTGCATTCTATCGAATATACGCGCTTCTGGCAGTAACCCCCTGCACCCTGCCAGAAACAGAATCCCCGCATTGTTACAGGAAAAACACCGGTTTGGATTGATTTTGGCCGCTGTTTGGGGTATACTAATTCTGTAGGTTCGTTAAACCGTGCACAAAGCGGATATGAAACGAGCAAGACCCCAATGATTTTGTGGAGGTAATGAATAATGTTGGTAAATGCAACCGAAATGCTGATCAAAGCACGTGATGGCCACTACGGTGTGCCTCAGTTCAACATCAACAATCTGGAGTGGACCAAGTCCGTTCTGACCGCCTGCGAGGAAATGAAGAGCCCTGTGATTCTGGGTGTTTCCGAGGGTGCCGGCAAGTACATGACCGGTTTCAAGACCGTCGCTGCCATGGTCAGCGCAATGGTCGATTCCATGGGCATCACCGTTCCCGTTGCCCTGCATCTGGATCACGGCACCTATGAGGGCTGCAAGGCCTGCATCGAGGCCGGCTTCTCTTCCATCATGTTCGATGGCAGCCACTACTCCATCGAGGAGAATGTGGAAAAGACCAAGGAGCTGGTTGCTCTGGCACACGCTAAGGGCCTGAGCATCGAGGCCGAGGTCGGTTCCATCGGCGGTGTCGAGGACGGCGTTGTGGGTGCCGGCGAGATCGCAGACCCCGAAGAGTGCGCAAAGATCACCGCTCTGGGCATTGACTTCCTGGCTGCCGGCATCGGCAACATCCATGGTGTCTACCCGGCAAACTGGAAGGGTCTGGACTTCGAGGCTCTGGACCGCATCCACAAGGCCACCAATAACATTCCTCTGGTTCTGCACGGCGGCACCGGCATCCCCGACGAGATGATCGCAAAGGCAATCAGCCTGGGCGTTTCCAAGATCAACATCAACACCGAGTGCCAGCTGGTGTTTGCTGAGGCCACCCGCAAGTACATCGAAGAGGGCAAGGATCAGCAGGGCAAGGGCTTCGACCCCCGCAAGCTGCTGGCTCCCGGCGCAAAGGCCATCGAGGCCAAGTGCAAGGAGAAGATCGAGCTGTTCGGCTGCGCAGGCAAGGGCTAAGCGGAAGCTTGTATCGTAAGGGGAACTCCACCCAATAAAATATGCGGCCCCGTCACGTTGAATGCTCAACGCGGCGGGGCCGCTTTTTCTACTTTTATTCAGAAATGCGGTAATGTCCGACGATGTCCGTTCGTCTTTCCAGAACGTCCTGCTCATAAGCCGTCTGCCATGGGTCATTGTGGTGAATGACATAGGGCACTCCGTTTTTATTTCGCCGGTCAGACACGATGCCGATATGTCTTTCAAAGATCACGATATCACCACCCTGCCATTGTTCCGTTTCAGAAACATTGGTGGTCAGTTTGACCGTATTACGGGAGAAAAACGCTTTCAGGTTTCGCACCCTGCGAAAGTCTATATTTTTATCCGGCGCTGTAATTCCATATTCTTCTGGATGTTCCCGAATGTCCGTGTCTACCAGAGCCTGCAGATCATACCCTGCATTTTTCAGAGCATATGCTACCACATCAGTACAGACTCCATAGCCGTCGTCGGGATAACCGGTCTCATAATAGCGGCTTTTGTATTTTGGATGTGTACTCACATATGCCAGTGCGCCGTTCAGGATGTCTGTCTGGTCGTCTACACCGTCACCGTCTGCGTCTGCTGTGCTGTGCAGCTGCGGGATCTGGCCAGAAAATCTATCCTTCGGTCGGACAGCAGAAGTGTGCTGATAACGGCATAAAGTCAAAATGGTAAGAGCCGCCAGCAGAAACATCCCCTCCAGAATGAAGACCAGCGGCATGTACCTTTCCGCCAGCGGCATCATCACATAACTGAAGAAGAAGCCTCCCGCCGAATTGAACAGCATGAAGATCGCCATGAACCTTCCTATCAGCCGCCCGGGAACCACATCGGTGCAGAAGTAATAGAAGATACTCAAGCCGAGATTGCTGAAAACCTGAAACCAGATCATGAGAAACGCCATGACCGCGACAATAAGCTGTCCGGGCGTCAGAAGGCCGGTTATGCTCCGCACCAGAGCAGGCGCCGCCCAGGTGAGAATTCCCATCACAATCAGCGTCACCGCCACTCCGGGAACGCCGACGTACATGAAGGGCGACCGCCGACCGAACCGAGTCCTGACACGATCGCTGGCGACGCTGACCACCGGATTGACCATCACATTGATCACCGCCGGAATCGTTCCGATCAGAATGCCGATGACCGCATTGGAGAGATTCCATCCTTTGAGAAAGAGCGGCACCAGATTGGGAATCACCAGGTTGGCCCCGGCCATCGCGAACACTCCGACGTAGAGAATACCGAACAACGCAATCAAACCGAACCGGCTGTACCGCAGTGTGCCGATTCGGTCAATCTCCGGCGTGGAAACAAATTCCGCCGCGGATACGCAATATTTCATGGCCGCCCCCGCAGATGTTTCAGCAGGAACAGCAGTCCGGCGTCGGCGCAGCCCGGCAGCGGTTCATGTGCGAAGTCAGGGTACTGTCTCTTATACACATCTCCGAGCCC
>OWIQ01000573.1_pt1 | contig 19520 bp, 12 predicted proteins | sample 1732701 | NCBI WGS metagenome assembly OWIQ01 (sample SAMN05065744, study PRJEB22554) | human gut metagenome | biome: ENVO:2100002; feature: ENVO:00000062; material: ENVO:00002003 | host: Homo sapiens | place: USA
CTCCTTGTTCGGAGCCGGGTTCTGCTTCAGCAGTCCCTGCATGGTCTGCTGCATCTGGCTCTCTGCCGTCTGCTCCACCTCCATCAGGTGCGGGTACAGGCTCCCCGACAGGAGCATCGTGTTGTACAGTACCGGATGCTGCTGCTTCAGAAAGTTCAGGCGCATCCTGCCGTACTTGCCCAGCGGTTTCCGGGGCTGGTTCAGGGTCAGGTTCGGGAGCTGGTAGTCCCCGACGGTCGAGTAGGTCACGTTCCTGCTGTTCGTATTCCATGCAGACGGTCATTCGGTTCTCAAGGTTCGATGAAGGCTTGTAGAAAGCATATCACAATGAAGCAGAAATTTTTAGGAAGCATTCCTTCCGGTTTTCAGTGGATTTTAGGAGAATCCCAAGGAAAAACCGGAAGTAATAGTTCCGGTTTTGTACAATATTGAATGAATCAACGACGATTTTTCGGAAACGATTTTTTCTACAAGAAATTTGCTTATTCAGAGTCTGTTAAGATACGCAGTCGGCACAGTTTATGCGCTGAATATCGGGTTTTGGCGAAGCCCAACAATCGTTTTTGAAGTCGGATTTGTAGAATCAGATTCAAAAATCGTGAGTTGGTACCAACTCGCCCTGCTTGCTGCGGTTGCAAATTCGAAAATTTTTGTGCAGAAAAATAACCGCCCGCTTCAAGTTGAACTTGAAAACGGACGGTCTCGATTGCAAAATGATTTTCAAATTTTGGAAAGCATGTTGAGAGGTTTTATAGCGCCTGCAAGCAATGCAGACGTATATACATCTGCTTATTTTGCGTTGCAAAACGCTTGTTGGGGAGCACCCAAACCCTTGAACTACATCCCGTGGATGCAGGCCGTTTTAAGCAAACAAAAAGGAAAACTGTTTTACTTCTTGCGGAATTCTCCATACAGCCACTCTGCCAATGCCGACATAATAGCCTTGTACTTGCTGGTGTCCTCAAACAAGGAAGAGAAGGTGTCCTGCGCTTCAAGATAGCTGTCCTGTGCGGCAGTATCAAAAGCCTTGGGGAAGATGCTCTCGGTAAAGATCTGCGGGTCAGAACTGCGCGCCAGCTTTGCCAGCTTCTGATCGGCCAGCAGACGGTCATGCAGGGCAGTAAGCAGCACCCGGTCGGCATTGGTGAACTCACCCTTGAACTTCTCGTTGATCTTCAAAATGATTTCGTCCAGCGGCTCCTTGGGGTCGTGGCTGAGAGCACCCTTCTGGGTGACCGACTCGTAGACGCCTTTGGCGTGTTCCAACTCGATGGCACCGGCAAAGGTCTTTTGCAGCTTGTAATACTCCAGCTGCAATTTGCCCTCCAGATCCAGCGGAGAGACCTCGTCCGGCGGCAGCAGCTTGAGCAGGTAGGCACAGAATACGTTCTCCTTGTGCAGCTCTTCATCGAACATCCGCGCCACCTGTGAAACGTAGCCGTACCACTTGACAAGGCTGCGCAGCAGACGGCGGAACTGGTACCGCTCGGCCTGCGTTTTCTGGTTGTAGCGGTCTGCCACCGGCTTCAAGACGCTGCTCATGCGGCCCACGGCATTTTTGTCCTGCTTGGTGCTGCGGAAATACTCCTTGGCAAAGGCTTCCACGTCTGCATCGGAATAAACGGCAAAGCTCCGCAGCTCCTTCTGGGTCTTGTAAATGAGGTCGGTGTTGACCTCCTGCTCCAGAAAGGTTTCCTGATAAAACGGCTGGAAGGCCTCCCGGATGTCCTCTGCCTTGTTCACGAAATCCAGCACAAAGGTGTCGATTTTACCGGGACAGGTACGGTTCAGACGGGAGAGGGTATGCACCGCCTTGACGCCCTTCAGCTTTTTGTCCACGATCATGGTGTGGAGCAGCGGTTCGTCAAAACCGGTCTGGTATTTTTCTGCCACGATGAGCACATTGAAGTTGTTGTGGAACTCCTTTTTGGTCTGGCTCTCTGCAATGTGGCTGCCGTCGGCGCGGACGTTCAGGGACTGCTCTGTGTACTCCACGCCGCCGTCCGGTACGGCACCGGAAAATGCCGCTAAGATCTGCACATCGTCATAACCCTGCTCGGCAATGTAGCGCTTGACCTCGTGGAAGTACCGCACCGCCGCCAGCCGGGAGGAGGTGACCACCATCATTTTGCCCCGCCCGCCGATCTTGTGGCTGGTGGTCTCCCGGAAGGTTTCTACAATGATCTTTGCCTTCTGGCTGATGTTGTAGGGGTGCAACTCTTCATACTTACGGATGAGCTTCGCCGCTCGGCTGGCAGGCAGGTCGGGGTTGTCCGGGATGGTCTTGGCAATCTTGAAGCAGGTGGAATAGGTCATGTAGTTTTGCAGCACATCCAGAATGAACCCTTCTTCAATGGCCTGCCGCATACTGTAAATGTGGAAGGGGTGGTGGCTGCCGTCCGGGTACTCGGTGCCGAACAGTTCCAGCGTGGCGGCTTTTGGGGTGGCGGTAAAAGCAAAGAAGGACAGGTTCTTGTGCCGCCCGTGGGAGGTCAACTCCTTCACCAGTGCATCCTCCGGGTCGATCTCGTCCTCCGCTTTGCCTTCCAACTCGGCATATTCCCGCAGTGCATCCTCGGTGTCGGCAAGGGCGGCTTTCAGCTTCAGGGCAGAGGTGCCGGTCTGGGAGGAGTGCGCTTCGTCGATGATAACGGCATAGTTCTTCCTGGCGGTCTTGTTCACCTCAGTGTAGATGACCGGGAACTTTTGCAGCGTGGTGATGATGATGCGTGCGCCGTTGTTGATGGCATCCCGCAGGTCGCCGGAGTTTTTGTCCTCGCCGATGGCCTCCACCGCACCCAGCGTATGGTCGAAGCCGGAGATGGTCTCCTGCAGCTGTGCGTCCAGCACGGTGCGGTCAGTCACCACGATAACGCTGGCAAACACCGGCTTGTTCTCGATGTTGAACAGGGAAGCCAGCCGGTACGCCGTCCAAGCAATGGAGTTGGACTTGCCCGACCCGGCGCTGTGCTGGATGAGATAGTGCTGCCCGGCACCCTTCTGCCGCACATCCGCCAACAGCTTGCGCACCACGTCCAGCTGATGATACCGGGGAAAGATCAGGGTCTTGCCGTCCTGCAGGCTCATGAACTTTTGCAGGATGTCCATCATGCTGTCCTTCTGGAACACTTCTTCCCAGAGGTAGGCGGTAAGGTAGCCGTTGGGGTTGGGCGGGTTGCCAGCACCGCCGTCCCGCCCGGCACCGTTGGAACCCTGATTGAAGGGCAGAAAGCGGGTGTCCTTGCCCGCCAGCCGGGTGGCCATCCACACCTCGGTCAGGTCTACGCAAAAGTAGCCCAGAATGCGCTTGTTGAACTGGAAACACACCTCCCGCGGGTCCCGGTCGTGCATCCACTGCTGTTTGGCGTTCTCCACAGTCTGCCCGGTGAACTGGTTCTTCAGCTCAAAGGCGAACACCGGGATGCCGTTTACCGCCAGCACCATGTCCACCGAGTTGTGGGTGGTGTCGGAGTAGAACCACTGCCGGTTGCAGGTGATCTCGTTTTGGGCGTAGCGCTGGGCGTCCTTCTGGTTCAGCGCGGATTCCGGCTGAAAATAGCACACCCGGAACCGCCGTCCCCGGTGCTTGAACCCGTATCGCAGCACCGAAAGCAGTCCGTCCGAATCGCAGGCATTGTTAAAGGCAGTGCAGAACTTCCGCACTGGGTTTACCGGGTTCTGCTTTTCAAAAAATGCCCACTCGTTGGGCTGGGTCTTTTGCACAAAGCGGATGAGGGTGTCCACAAACAACCCCAGCTTGGGGTCGTAGCAATCCCCGTTTCGGGTGTAGCCCCCGGCAGGGGAGAGCAGCGCCGCCGCAATGTCCGATTCAAACTGCTTTTCGGTGGTGTTGAGGGGCATGGTTAGACCTCCTTAGGTAAAACGCTGGTGTTTATCCATTCCTGATATTTTTTAAATGCTTCTGGAAATTGAGATGCTTCACGTTGAGCGCCGCCAGACCACTTTATTCCAAGTTCACTTAGCTGATCTAGGTTTAGAGTATAGTTTGAACCGGACTCGACAATACAATTTGTATAAAGTAAAAAGTCAAAAGCGCGGAACTTTTTACTCTCCTTATCGCCTCGGAAGAGTTTATTAATTAACAATTTATTACATGTTGTATTCTTTCGGAATTGACCACAAATTACACTAACTAAATGAGAAAAATAATCCAGCCCGCCAGCTTTTATAGAACTTGGATCAAAGCTATATTGACGAATTTTGTAATTTTTATTTGTTTCAGGAGCACAAATTTTGAAAGAATCATTAGTAAGTGCGTTAATAGTGCAGTCGTCGGAAATTAAGATTGGATTAGTCGAATATAAAATAGTTCCATAGGGAGAAAAATCTTTTACAAGGATACTTTTTGTTTTGAATTCAATTTCATTGCAATTGATAATGCAGTTTTTTAACGACACTTCTGCGGAGTTGGAAAGTTTCCTCCCACCCGCAATGATTTTTCCGGGAAAAAAGATCACAGAATTTTCAAAAGAAGGAAGATACAGAACGGGATTGTTATCATCTTCAAAAGAAATCCAACATTCAATATGTTTTACGGCTTTTTTTTCATTATCATTAAAACGAATCATTAAGCAAATACAACTGGTTCCGTCAGAAACGATGCTGAGGGCAGTATGTTGGTTGTTTTTTTCAGATGCCTTAAAGGAATCATAAATATACGGAAGATCCTGACTTTTGATTCGTCTCTTTGGGTTCATCGTGGAGAAGAATTCGGCTAGGAGGGGGGAACTTCTATCTAATTTTTCTAGACAACTTCTCGCCATATCTTGAAGATCAGTGTTGGGAGATATAAGACCATATATTATGCTATAATCTCTAAAAGCGGGTCCCGAAAAATAATATTGGGAAGCGGAAACTTCTTTGATAAAAGGATGAGATGGTAGAAATGTTTCGATTGCTTTACTATATTGATTGTGCAAATTGTCTGGAATGCTTGGGCTGGATACATCTCCGTACAAATCGCTAAACCAAACATAGCTAAGAATATCAAATATTTGTTCGTCACAATTGTAAAGTGAACTCCAATCGTGAAATTCGGGAGAACTCTCATTCCAGAGGGGCTTTATTTGGTTCACTACTTTTTGCTGCTCCCGTATCAGAAGACTTTTCATGATTCTTTCAAAAATCTTGTCCGACTTGGTTCCTCTTTTTAAGCCTTGTATCAATTTTAGGGAGTTAGATTCTTGCATAAGCACAGCGGTTAATGCCTCAAGTACAGGAGGATAGCCTAAAAAATCTCGAGCAGCATCTTTTAGGTAGGAGGTTATATCTTCAAATTCTTTATCGATGGCGTCATTAACGGTGGGCGTTATTACTTTTCCCTTGATTTGCAGTAATTGACGAATAAACTCTTTTCCATTAGCTTCATCGATAATACCTATTTCATAATGAGCAAGTGGTACAGAATTCCTTGATAAGTAATCTTGTAAAAAGCGTGCATTTTCAGAACGAGAGAGTAAAATGATAGAGGGAACATTTAGGCCATCAGAGAAGTCGATAATGTCATCCAGAAACAGTTCGATATCAGAACGTCCACGGCGAATTTCGGCTTCATCAAAGGCATCTATGATTAATGCTGTTTCGCCATTAGATAATTTGGAATGAAAAGAATCGACATTTCTGCGTCCGATACGTTTGTCGAGACGGCCATAAAAAGTACTATCACCAACTGGTGTCAGCGATAAATCCCAATATGGACACTTAAACTCATGAGCCAAATAATGTGCGAGTGCACTTTTTCCCGTTGCACCAGCGGCAGAAAAAATGAGAATTTTGGGGTTCTTATCTTGCGAAAGAACTTTAAGGTTGGGAGAAATATAAAAAACTTCATCAGGGATATTTTGAATGGCCTCTTGATCGGGAGTGCATTTTTTGGAATCAAGTAATTGGATGTATTCCGTTCCATGGATGTATCTGATAATATCATTAACTGTCATTTTTTTGTTCCATCCTATCAAGTTGTACGATGTCATTATAAAGTCGGCTATGAAATTTTCCTTAACCTTTATTCCAATGTCTCGGATGATTTTTCGGATTAGCGAATCAGTAATAATAGGGAGTGTATAAGTGTCACTATAACCATTCCAAACTGCTCCAGAATCGAGTAAAGCGTTGAAATCATCAATTAAAATATCATTTTTTCGGATACAACTCGAAGGATAATTATCAGAAATCAAAGCCATGTTATTATCGAAATTTGGAGCAAGGCGAAGGATTTCACCAGTGTCAGGATCGGTTAATAAGCCGAAATTATAGCAATGCCTATCTGGATTGTATAAAAGAGTATCTAGGAAAAGTATTGAAACATAGTCACTTGCGATAGAAGAATCAAGCTGCTTGAGTTTGGAATATGTTTTTATATAATCGGTAACATCTGTTCCGGTAATGGCAACTATTGGTTCAAAATTGTATTTTGTTCCCTCTGTAAAATCTTTGCTACAGATATAGCGAATGCCTTGTTTAATATATCGGGAACCAGCTCGATATTCAGCCATGTTAAAACCCAGTTCTTGACCGAGCTTGTATGCGAATAGTTCTGAAAAAAGCTGATTGGAAGTGGCCTGTTTATATAACCACCAACTACCATCTCTAACGCGCCAGCATTTTTCAAAACTGCCGCTATTTGTGAGCTCTTGAGTCTTTTTATTAGAAGAAGTTGCCGCTTTTTGAAAATTATCATATCCACCTATAAGTGCCAAACTGGAATACTCAGCTTTTTTGAATTGTACATCATACCATTTTAATGGAGAATCGGCATCTTTTACCCAATATGTATCCGTGATAGTTGCAGCATTGACTTCTAATGCAAGGTCGGAATCCTCTAGAGCTTCGAGCCGTAAAGCTCGTCTTAACAGACGCGAATTAGGACGATGTGTGTCAATACACCGATTTTCTAGCCAGCCTAAAAAATTTTCACTGTTCTGCAAGTATAACGGAGCCAAGGGCTTGTTGACCCATGTAAAATGGTTAAGGGAATCAATTCTTGCAACTAAAACATCTTTGTTGTAAAGTAATTTGTCCATTGAAGTCACCGCCTCAACTCTTTTTTACCAGTTACATATTCAAAAATCAAGCTCTTTTTGTAATTTTCCAGTTCTTTTACCAGCTGTTCCTTCTTTGCAATCAGTCTGTCAATCTCGGCACACTTGGCGTCAAGGTAGTTGGCGATTTCTTTTTGCTCTTCAAGTGGTGGCAACAAAACAGGCATGGATTTAAGAAGGCTCTGCCCAAGACTAGCCCGTGTTACAAGATTCATTTCCTTAACAAGATAAAACCGTAAGTGAGAGCTTCTAAAATAATACTTTGCATACGGTGTATGCAATTTGTCTGAAAATGGACGTACTCGGATGAGAAAACCAGCAAACGTGGCATTGGGAATATCCTTTTCACAAACACAAGAAAATCCAACTTCTTCGATTGTTTCGGAAGTCCGGGTAAAGAAAATGTCTCCCTCCTTTACAGAGTATCGCTCTTGTTCTTCTGGAGTGGACTCGACTAATCCAGATACGGCAAAAGGCAGAGAGTAATTTTTATAAACATCACTATAACTTACAAATGGAAAACCTTTTCCAAAAAATTCGCTGCTCTTACTTATACCGTTCTGCGTATCTCCAACATTGCGGAGTTTACCAAGAACCCACTTAGCTGGAATTTGACCAATATAGTCAACCCCACTATCCTTCATCTCTCGCTCACCACGCACACCCTTGGTAACAGCCTGCGTAATAACGGCTTGCTTGAGCTTTTTGTATTCCTCAATGCTGGAACGGGTTTTGGTGAGCATGACATCAAGTGAAGCACAACCATTGTCAAGGTAATCTGCGATTTTTGCCTGTTCGTCAAGCGGAGGAATAAGAAACGGAATGTTTTTGAAATCATCGAATCCTAAATCCCATTGACCGATTCTCATGCCGGTTGAAAGGCGTGCATATTCGGGCAGATATGCTGGATTCCTCAAAAGATGGTGTAGATAGCGCTTGTTGACCTTATTACTCGTAATGCTACATACATGATAAGCTGGACTAACAATTCCTCGGTAATCAGAAACCGCCATAGAACCTTGCCATGCTTTCATTTTATTGATAACTAAATCTCCAATATCAACGACTTTATAATTAGAAGTATCTAAGGAAGTTACGTTGTGGTTATCATTGCGGCTGTCTTTTGGGACAACACCGAAGTCACGATAGAGAGATAAAACGGGTGCATCTGGACATCCCTTCTCGCTTTTCCACCGGGTTACATATTTCAATTGGGAAACCTCCCACCCCTCCGGGATCTCCCCAATCCATTCAATGCCGCTGTCTTTCATTTTCCGTGCCATGGTCAGCCCTCCTTATGGAACAGCTCTGCCAGCCCGGCGGAGATATCCTGTTCCAGTGCGGTGATGCGCGCCACGATATCCTCCACGGCTTCCGGTGCCTGATACTCGTAGAAATAGCGGGTCATGGGGATCTCGTAGCCCACCTTGGTCTTGCTGTGGTCAATCCAGGCATCGGGCGCGTAGGGCAGGACTTCCCGGGCAAAGTAGGCGTCAATATCCTGCACCAGCGGTACGTTTTCGGTGTCACGCAGGCTGGTGTCCGGCACAGGCTTGCCACGCTTCAGGAGGATGTTGCCTGCTTCGTCCCGCTGAGGGCGCTCCACCACGATCTTGCTGTAGCCGAACTCCACGCTCTCGAACACCTTGCTCTCGCAGTAGATGCCGTTTTTGTCGCCGTATACCTTGCCGTTGGCAAACTCGCCGTAGGCGGTGATAATCAGCTCCCGGCAGGCATCGGTGATGTCGTTGCGCTTGGTGCCGATGCTCTTGCGGCGTGGCTCGAAGCAGTGGCTTGCGTCAATAAGCTGCACCTTGCCCGCACGGTGAGCGGGCTTATCCTTGCTGAGCACCCAGATGTAGGTGGAGATGCCGGTGTTCATGAACATATCGGTGGAAAGCTGGATGATGCAGTCCAGCCAGTCGTTTTCCAGAATATACTGCCGGATGTTGCTGGGCCCGCTGCCGGCATCGCCGCTGAACAGGGGAGAGCCGTTCTGGATAATGGCCATCTTGCCTTTGTTTGCCAGCTTGGCAAGGCCGTTCAGCACAAAAAGCTGCTGACCATCGCTGATCTTGGGCAGACCGGGCGCAAAACGCCCCATCTCGCCCCGGGCGGCCTCGGCTTCCACCGCCTTCTGCTCCCGCTTCCAGTCGATGCCGAAGGGCGGGTTGGAGATGATGTACTGGAAGGTGAATCCGGGAAACTGATCCTCCGACAGAGTATCACCGAACCGCATATTGTTGGGGTCGCCGCCCCGGATCATCATGTCCGCCTTGGCGATGGCAAAGGTGGAGGGGTTGAACTCCTGCCCGAAGCAGGTCACCTCAATGTCGCTGTTCAGCTCGTGGATGCGCTCCTCCATGCAGCTCAGCATCTGGCTGGTGCCCATAGCCATATCGTAAACGGTCATGCTGCTGGTATCGAGGTCGGCTTCGGACAGCAGCAGGTCGGTCATCAGGTAGATGATATCCCGGCTGGTGAAGTGGGCTCCGGCTTCCTCGCCAAAGCTCTCAGAAAACCGCCGCACCAGGTCCTCGAAGATGTAGCCGCAGTCCACGGCGCTGATCTTGTCCGGACCAAGGTAGCCCTTCTCGGAGCCAAACTCCTTGATAACGAGGTAGAGGGTGTTGCTCTCCACCATCCGCTTGATGATGTTGTCAAAGTCGAACTTTGCCAGCACGTCCTGTGCGTTGGCAGAGAAGCCGGACAGGTAATCCCGGAAGTTGGACTCAATGTTGTCCGGGTCTGCCAGCAGGGTCTCGAAGGTGAACCGGCTGGTGTTATAGAACTGGTAGCCGGAGGCTTTCTGCAAAAAGCCGTCGATGACCTGCAGCTTTTTCACCTTCTCGTAGGTGTCCAGCACCGCCTGATGGGTGGGCAGCAGGCAGTCGTGGAACCGCTTCACCACGGTCATGGGCAGAATGACCAGACCGTACTCGTGGGGCTTGAACGGCCCACGCAGCATATCGGCTACGTTCCAGATCATGGCGGCTTTTTCAGCAATGTTGGCGCCTACGGCGGTGATCTTATCGTTTGGCATACGTTGCTCCTTGTTTTTTGTGATAGGTGGACATCCTGATTTTACAACAATGGGTGTCCTATAAATCGGACGGCAGGATGCTTTTCCTGAAAAATGATTCTTGCATCTATTGTACCACGATAAAAGTGGAAACACCATATTCCGGCAAAAGAAAAAGCCCGCCTGAAAACCAGACGGACATACTGTAAATCAAATCATCTGAAAATGCTTTAATGCTTCCACAATCGCATCCTCTTTTTCCTTCGGACACTTGGGCTGCTTTGTATTTTCGGACTTCGCCTTGTGGTGGTTCTCTCGTACCTCCAGACCGCATTTCTGTTTGACCTGCGAGATATACAGGGAAGATACTTTCAGCCCGGTCTGTTCCAACACACGGGCCTTGATTTCGGGATAGGTCACACCTTTCTGCAATCCGGAGGTGTCCATGCCCTCCAAAGAGAACTCTACACGTACTTTTTTGGAGTCGATCTCGCCCTTGGAAAGTGCAATGACACATTCGGGATGACTTTCGTTGTCCAAACACAGATCGATGTCTTTTTCAACGATAGGAAGTCTGAATTTGATGGATTTGAGCCACTGACCGTTGGGTTGACGCTCTGGGTAGATCTGAATTTCAGAGATCAGATGTTCCATCAGCTTTTTACGTTCAATGGGATTCATCACATTGTAGAGCTTTTCAAAGCAGATGAGAACTTTGTAAATGTTATCGCCCGTGATTTTATCCGCTTCGATAGCCTGCTTCTTTGCCCGGGCATCCATCAGGTTGTTTTCTGCTTCCTCGATTTTATCGTACATCCTGTAAAGCCGCTCGTCAAGGTCAGATTTGCGGATGATGTAATGGCGGTCATCCGGGTCAAGTGTGTCGATCTCCTCCGTGATTTTGGACTTGACGGAGTAATACTGCCGCAGCATTTTTTCGGCGGCGGCAATTTCCTGTTCAATGGCAGTGGTGTCTACTTTGCTGTTGATCTTCTCCTGCATCATGGCGGCAAACTTTGGATTGCTGACCAGTTTGATGATAACCTCCACCACGGCGTTGTCCAGAACTTCTTCCTGAATTTGCTTGTTGAAATCGCATTTTTGCCCACGTTGCATCTTGCGATGCTTGCAACTGTAGTAAGAGAAAGATTTATAGGGTGTGCCATCTTTCTTTCGCTTGGTGCATTTGTTGCTGTACATTCCAGCACCGCAAACGGGGCACTTGACAAGGGCGGATAACAAGTGTGCCTGTTCCGTTTTGCTGCGGTTGACTGGTTCGTATCGTTTGGACTGCGCCAACAGCTTGACCTGTGCGGCGTTCCACAATTCTTCCGATACGATGCCCTCGTGCAGGCCGTCCACCAGCAAATAATTCTCCTGTGGAACCTGATGATATTCGTTCCGGGTGCCGTGAATCTTTTCGAGTTTGCGGCGGCCAAAGGCGATTTTTCCGCAGTAGACGGGGTTCTTCAGGATGGCCCGAATCAATGTTGCGCTGAAAAGGGGAGAGGTGCCATTTTGACGAGCAAGTTTCTGAAAGCCGTGGGTCTCCAGATATTTGGAAAGACCATTTGCACCTGTGTCCGTGTTTACATATTGCTCAAAAATCGTGCGAATGGCAGGGGCTTCATCCTCATTGATTTGCAGCACACCGTCAACCAAACGATAGCCATAAGGCGCAAAACCGCCGTTCCAGCGACCTTCCCGTGCCTTCTGGATGCGGCCTTCCATGGTTTGGACACGGATGTTCTCACGCTCGATTTCAGCGACAGCAGACAAAACGGAAATCATCAGCTTGCCAGCGTCTTTAGAAGAATCAATGCCGTCCTCCACGCAAATCAGGTTCACACCAAAATCCTGCATTACCTGCAAGGTAGACAGTACATCGGCAGCGTTGCGGCCAAAACGGGAGAGCTTGAACACCAGCACATAGGCAACACCATCCTTGCCGGATTTGATGTCCTCCATCATCCGGCAGAAAGAAGCACGGCCTTCAATGGATTTACCCGATTTGCCTGCATCCTCGTATTCGCCGACGATCTGGTAGTCGTTGAAGTCTGCATAGGCTTTCATGCGAGCTTTCTGCGCATCCAGTGAATAGCCATCAATCTGCATGGCCGTGGAAACACGGGTGTAAGTGTAAACCTTTGTCTTTTCCTGTGACATAAAAACCTCACAAAACAGTTATTTCTTGTCTGCTTTCTGCTCCAGAAACTTAATGGAATCCAGATAATCCTGCTCCACATCACTGAGGGTTTTAGCCTTATATTTCCGATATTCGGTAGTAGCTTTGTCCACTGCCTGCTTGTGGGTCACACTGCCATTGCCAACAAGCAGCTGCTCGCCGCTCATAGTCAGAATACGGTCAAGGTGGTTTGCCCAATCCTGCATTGTCATGGGCTGTTCACGTTCTGCCTGACGCTCAGCAAAATCCAGATAACCGGAAACCAACTGCCCCATAGCACGAAGCTCTTTCTCGTTCAGATAGTTTTTGGCAATAGTAGCTTCTCGTAAAGTGGGCTGGTTTCCTGCAAAAGTAGTCAGACCCATAAATTCCTTTTCGGCATCTGCACGGTTGTAAATGACCTCGGCGGCAGTTTGACCGTGGATGGCATAATGAATTTTATTCTGGACTTTTTTGAAGAACTGGACGGAGATTTCTGCTTTTGGGTCGTAGTCAATGCTGGTTGCATAGATTTCCAGAACCTGACGATAAAACACTTTTTCGGAAGCACGGATGTCACGGATGCGTTCTAACAGCTCTTTGAAATATCCACCGCCGCCCAGATTTTTCAGGCGTTCGTCATCCAGCGCAAATCCCTTGCGCATATATTCCTTCAGGATGCCAGTTGCCCAGATACGGAACTGTGTGCCTCGTTTGGATTTGACACGATAACCAACAGAAATAATGACGTCAAGATTGTAGAATTCGACCTGATAGGTCTTTCCGTCTGCGGCAGTTGTTGCAAATTTTGCAACAACTGAATCTCGTTCAAGCTCACCCTCTGCAAAAATGTTTTTGATGTGACGGGAAATTGTGGATTTGTCACGTTGGAACAACTCAGCCATCTGATCAATGGAAAGCCAGACGGTGTCACCGTCAAAGGTAGTATCAATTTTGGTCAGGCCATCTTCTGTGGTGTAAATGAGGATGGAATTTTTAGGAGAGTCATCTGGACGATTCATTTTAAGCACCTCGTTCCGTGTATGTAATACAGTGGAAGGGGAGACCTTATCACTGTGTTGGGACAAATATTACAAGAATATTATATCATGCTGCAAGAGTGGTATCAACAGTATCTTGTCGATTTTTGTTGTTGGTTGAGGATACGGCTTTGTCTATTTCCAAGACAGATGCGTACTTCTCAATCACATCAGCTAGAAAGGTTGCGAATGCGCTCCATTCATCGAGTGTGGGCGTAGAGCAGTCCGAAGAGGAAGGGCCGGTTTCTGTACGGTGGCAATTATTCAATAGGCAGCTCCATTTCCTTGTAGCAGAACTTTGACAGTCCTGCGAATTTTAGAAACATCCCTTGATTCATCCGATCAAAAGTTTCAGTCGTTCCAGCTTTTCCTGTGCGTTCTCCTTCCGTAAGCTGACCCCAATGCAAGAAATCGGAACGCACATTTCCAGCAGGCGGTCGTAGATGCGGGCATGGGCTGTATCCTGTGGGCGCCGTATCTCGTCCAGCGTCAGGTTGGTGGTGACGATCAGCGGCTTCCGGCTGCGATATCGGCTGTCTACGATGTTGTAGATCTGTTCCAGTGCGTACTCGGTGCCACGCTCCATGCCGAAGTCGTCAATAATAAGCAGGGGATAGCGGCAGAGCTTGTCCACGACCTCATTTCGCCCGGAAAGGCTACCGTTCAGCTCGTTCAGGATTCGGACAAAGTTTGTCATACGCACAGGCACCTCCTGCTCCATCAGAGCGTTTGCAATGCACCCGGCAAGGAAACTCTTGCCGGTGCCTACACCACCCCAGAGAAGCAGTCCAAGGTTCTCTGCGCACATGGTCTGCCATTGCTCTACATAGCGGTGTGCGTGGTGTATCTGTGGGCTGCGGCCATTGTCGTTTTCAAAGGTCCAGTCCAGCATTGACGGGTCAGAAAATCCCTCTGCTTTCAGCCGCCGCACAAGGTCGCTGTGCTTTTGCTGGCTGATAAGGACTTCTTGTTTTTCTCTTTCCGTGCGCTGGCAGCTGCATTCGACGGGATGCTTGTTCTTGCCCATCAGGACAATGCCCTTTGCAAAGAACGCTTCTTTTGGGGTGTGACATTTTCCGCAGTAAAGCAGACCGTCCTCGCCATAATAATCTTCGATATTTTCGGGAATACTAGATGGGGGCTGTTCCAAAATTTTTTCGATCGTCTTTATAGGCTTTCTCCTTCCCTGAATGTGTAGTCCGGGATGCCCGGTGCTTGCTTTTGTTCCGACTTTTGCCGTTTTGCCCAGATGCGCAGGGTGGCGGCATGGTCAGCATACCTTTTTCCAGTGGACTGGATATAAGCTGAAAGCTGTTCGATCAGGCTGTCCAGCCCGAAGAAATCGGCTTTGAGTTGCTTGTACTCTTTTTCCGTCAGAAAGACATTGTGATATTCTCCAAAGGTTAAAGGGGCGGCTGTTGTTTTTATCAGGTGGCTATCTTTCAGGTTGTTCTTATAACGTTGGTTAGTGGAACACTTTTGTTCCATGGAAGATATCATTTCTGTTCCATCGGATGGAACAGAATCGTTCCATGCAGGGGAACATTTTTGCGCTGTCGGAACTTTTACAAAGATGCTGTTGGGCACAGTAATGCGACCTCTTCTGCGCTCAATCAAATCGGCATCTTCCAGCGAGCGCAACGCACGTTTAATGCTCATAGTGCTGCATCGCAGAGCTTTGCTTAATGCAGAAAGAGGGAAAATCACATAGACAAAGCCGCGCTCATCCATCCAGTTGTTCTTTTGAGAAAGAGTTGCCCGGTCAAGCAGCAGGGTGTAGAGCAACTTCGCTGTGTGGCTCAAGTCGGTATCCAGCAGAAAGCGGGGATATGGCAGATATTGCGGCAAAGGTGTAGTGACAGTCAGGTAGTCGGAAATAAAATTCACCTCCAGTGTTTTTTCATCAAACAAATTTTTGGAAAGCATTTTACTGGCTGTTGGTAGTCTCCAGAAGATGCTGCCGATGCTGCTCTTTCAGATGCACAATATAGCTTTCTGCCTTTTGCAAAGCAGCAATAACTTTTGCTTCAATCTCTACATTTGTCAGAAAGTCGGGATACAGAGCAAGTCCTTGCCGGACTGCTTATCCATGAAGATGTTTTTCTCCGGAATCTTCAGTTCTCGCAGTGCAATCAACTGCCGGTCCTCGTTCTGGTCGCGGGTGCTGACACGAATATAACCATAGATATTAGCCAAATGTTACTCCTTTGGTTTGCGGCATTTCTGCCATGTGATTGGTGAATCATCAATCTAACACCTCCTTGTGGCAAAATAAAAGCCTGCACAATGGCAGGCAGGCTGTATGTATGAAAAAAGCCAAGAACTGTAAAAATACATTTCTTGGCCTCGAAATCGAATAGCGAATAATAGATTAGTCGTATCTTCTCAAAGGAATATTGGAATGGTAGATCTTTACATTGTCAAGGTTGTTCATGGTCAGAAGCTCTTGAATACCCAATTCCATCATGGAGCTGTCTTCACAATTATAAGGGTTCATGACAATTTGACTGATAGAAGATTTTTTGAATTTATAATCAACATAGGGAACCAAAGCTTTTCCGCGACGGAAGAAAGATACATCGGCGATATTCGAATTGGATTTTGGAGAACGTAAAGTTTCTTCTGGAATTTTTAGAACAATACGGTATTCTTGTTCCCCGTCAAAGTGGCTGCTTTTGAAAAAGCAGCGCATATTGTTGATTGGTTCCTTAAAAGACTGAACCAGTAAAGCACGATACTTGTCTAGTAAATTTAACTGAAGAAGGTTGGAATAAACATTGAATAGATGATCTAAAAATTTGATGACACACTTTTCTTTGTCGAAATTATTATAAATTACCAATCCACGAGAAAGCCAGATATCACCTGATAATCTTTTTCCTGTGTTGGTTTTGTATGAGTTGCTACCCTCAAACATATTCCATGCAAAGTCAAAACCAATATTGACGCCTGCCGATGAAGTTGCATAATAGTTCCACATATTAAGAGAATCACAGTTTTTGGAAAGCGAGCAGGTATAAGTGCGGTAAGGCATATCTTTGTATGTTTGATCAACATTAGATATGGCAGAATATGATTGACGATAACTTTTCAAATCTTCTATTATAGATGACTGTAAAAAGAACTGTTTGAATGAGCTCGAGTAATTGCCATTGGTAAGCACATGCTCTATCAATGGGATGATTTCGAGAAATTCAGTAGAGTCGTTCAGAAATCGCACATCAGTAAAACGAAGGCATTGGTTTTCAATTATGGATAAAAGCGTGTCAAACATCAGTGTACAAGGGGTACAAACGAGATAAAATAGAAATGAGGGGCGATAGAGCGGAAATGTCAGATTTTCCACTCTATCTGAACACGGTCGCTGGTGGCCTTGATCGTAGAGATCAAACCATCGGCGGCTTTTCTTTTGTCGTCAAAATCTATGCTGTCCCAGTTGTCGAGATAATAGGATAACTTCTTTATCTGCTGGGGCGATATGGTTTCAACGCTCAATTCAGCGATTGCCTTTGAAATGGTCTGGCGTCGGGTGTCCAGTTCTTCAATTTTTTTGTTGGCGTAGGCAAGCAAGGTCGCATTGGCTCCGGTTAGCGTATCCAGCAGCTTTTCAATTTCTGCCTCCACCTGTGCCAGCTCCACTTGATAGGCGGTCAGTTTCGGATTGACTTTTTCCTCTCTGCCGTGGAGTATCTGAAAGTCTTTGAACTTTTCCTGCATGGCCGAGAAAATGAATTGCTCAAATTCTTCTTTGCGGATTTTCCCGCAGCCCGGACAGCCTTTGTTTTCCGTCCGTTTGGTACAGCGGAAATATCCGGTGCTGTTTGGTACATGGGTGGCTTTCAGAGCATACCCACAATGCCCGCATTTGATTTTTCCGGCCAGCCAAGTGTTCTTCGGTTTCCGTCCCTGCTGGAAGGTGGTATTTGCCATAAGTTTTTTCCGGCATTTCAGCCATGTGTCAGAGGAAATGAGTGCTTCGTGGGGAGCGATAACAAGTATCTGGTCTTTTAAGCACCTGTCCTTGTCCTCCTTCACATCCCGCCCCTGATAGAGATAGCAGCCGTTTGTTCCGGCAAAGTCAGAAGCGTCATTGACAATCGCTGCACCCTGACTCTTGAAAAATTCGTACAGCTCCAAGTCGGCCTGTGCATAAACGGGGTTTCGCAAAAGCTGGGAAAGAAAACTCCGAACCATTGACTTCTCGTAAATCTTGATACCCTGTTCCTCGAAGTATCGGGTAATATCTCCGAAGGAGGTTTCCGGTTCAGCGTACATTTCAAACATCAGCCGAACATGGTCGGCGGCTACGGGGTCGGCAACCATTTTCTTTGTGCGGATACCCTCTACCACAGTAGGCTCTAACTGATAACCGTATGGTGCCTGTCCGCTCATGTGAAAGCCTTTCAGGCACCGTGAATAGTAGGCGTCTGTGACACGCTTCTGAATTGTCTCACGTTCAAGCTGGGCGAATACAATGCAGATATTCAGCATGGCCCGGCCCATCGGGGTCGAAGTATCAAACTTTTCTGTGGATGATACAAACTCCACATCATACTCTTGAAACAGCTCCATCATCGTTGCAAAGTCCAGAATAGAGCGGCTTATACGGTCCAGTTTATACACGATGACCCGCCTGACCTTTCCCTTGCGGATCTCGCCCAACAGCTTTTGAAACTCCGGCCTATCCGTATTTTTACCGGAATAGCCTTTGTCCTTGAATACCCGGCAGCTTCCACCTTTCAATTCATACTTGCAAAAGTCAATCTGACTTTCAATGCTGATACTGTCCTTGCGGTCTACTGACTGTCTTGCGTAAATACAATCTTCTCTGATAAATTCCATATTGGGCTCCTTTCCTTGTTGGAATGGAGCTACCAACCTTACAACTATATTATACCATCAGCAGCCCCGGACAACAATGTTGCGAATGATTAGGGAAATCTGTCCCCATATTTTCTGAACACCTCATAAAGACAACGCTCAATTTCTTTTTTGCGCTGTGCTTTCTCCTTCGGGGGAAGTACCGGCGTGAGGCTTTCCAGCACAATGATCTTCCCTTGAAATGCGACAGACTTTGTTTCTCGTTCATAAGTGACAGCTTGCGTCATTGAAAACCTCCTTTGCGAAAGTGCGTGTATATGCCAGCCTTTCCCACTTGTCCCGTGGGGAAATGTCAAAAGACGGCACCCAGCAGGTGCCGCCCTTTGAGCTTTCTCCACTTCGGGTCGATATGGCCCGAGGTCAGTAAGGACTGGAATGGTACTTTTCTTTGGCGTCCTCCACGCTGTTGAGGTCAAATACTTCATAAAGCTGCCCCACAACACGCCGTATATCCTTCTTTGAAAATCCGCAGTCCTCCATTGCCATAATGACATAACCACGGCAGGCGTCATTGCTCCATTCGTCCGGTTCCAAGCCGGGGATCATTCCAAACGCATTTCCCATAAAATGCTCCTTTTTTGAAAAGATGGGGAGCCACGCCGGATCGGTTGGCCTATCATCAGACAGCATTGCCGGGGGCTCCCCATAGGTTTTCACTTCATTTCAGACACATCGGACGGACATAGGCTTCATGCCCCATAGTATTTCAACTCTCCCCATTCTGATGGCAAGGCGTTCTCATTGCCTGCGACGGCTCACGGCTTGCAAGGCCGCTTCAACGCTCGGACTGTGACTAAACGCAAGTATCCGGGTTCTGCGCCTGTTCCGGTGGAGCCAGCCTTGCCCCCACCTATGGCATGAACCTGTTCGCTCGCTCAGTTTTACAAAGACTGTATTCTCTGAAATCCGAGGTCATGGCGGGTCTGTCACACAGCGCGTTCCCCTTCGTATCCGGGTGTCTTTTTATTCAATTTTCAATCTGCATGAGGCTTGTCTGAACCTCGGGTCATTGTGACCCGAAGTGTTTTACCTCTCATAAGCCATTTCATTTTCCGGCCTAAATCGGTACACCTTACAAAGAATTTTTCAAAATTTTTTCTAAGCGCCGCAGACCTCGCTCGATTGCGACACGAACCACTTTTTCATGGACGCCCTCTGCCCGGGCAATGTCCTGTTTGGTCATGCCGAGAATGAAATGAGCGTAAATCCGTTTTGCCTGTTTGTTCGGCAGACTGGCAATCGCTGCATGAAGCTCCTGCATGGTCACTTTCCGCTCATACAGTTCATGGGGAGATAAGGCGACAAAGAGCTGTCTCTTATACACATCTGACGCTGCCGACGAATAGCCTTGT